>JAEEGK010002168.1_pt1 | contig 49069 bp, 43 predicted proteins | sample 8958771 | NCBI WGS metagenome assembly JAEEGK01 (sample SAMN16246547, study PRJNA631951) | gut metagenome | biome: gut microbiome; feature: rumen; material: SC-attached | host: Bos | place: Iran: Karaj | collected 2018-10 | reverse complement strand
CCGATCCCCGGAGACAGGGCCTCCATATGCTCCTGAAGCTGGATCACCTTTTGCTCGCCGAAATAGGAGAGCGTCCCGTCCAACTCCCGCGTCCGCTGACAGCATCGGTAGAGTTCGTCCAACTCACTCTGCTCAAAGAGTAAGCTCCTCGGGATGAGCTCGGAGCGGAGGGCAAAGTCCTGTTTGGCTCCCGGATAGTTGTTCCCGTAATAGTGTCCCTGCCACATTCCGGTGTGGCTGTAATTCCATTCCCAGGTAACGAATTCCACGCCCTGGCCGGTGGGATGGCCTGCCAGAACCGTGCCGTTGAAGTCTGCCAGCAGGCGGTAGTCGCCGTCCAAGCCTTTTTCCAGGAGAGGCGGCGCATTCTCCATGAGGCGCATATACTCCGCTATGGTGCGGGCCATATCCGTCACTTTCTGAAACGCATCTCCGGCGCCTTCTGGCTCCAGTTCATCCGCGCGGAACTGTGCCCCGCCGCCTGCAGTGATCCTGCATAGGGGTGCTCCGTTCCACTCGATGGGGAGCAGACCGTCTCGCTGCTCCTGGACAGAAAAGCCTTCGCGGGTGAGGTGGATACCGACCTCTTTGTAGAAACGGTCGCGGATTTCTTCACTGTTTTTCATTCTCTGACCTCCCATTTCGGATATAAAAATGGCCGGATCGTCGCAAAAACTGCGTCCGATCCGGCCTCGAAAAGCGGTGTTCAATTGTCTGTGGAGAGTTCAAGCCCTTACGGTTTATGCTTTCAGAAAAAAAGTAGGAAAATTCAGAGGGTGTCCCAATCTGAATTGAGACACCCTCCCAGGTCTTGAAATCCCTAGCTTTTTGGGCATTGTAGGATTTTTAACCTGTTCATCTGGTGGAGACTAATGGGCTCGAACCATCGACCTCATGCGTGTGAAGCATGCGCTCTAACCAGCTGAGCTAAGCCTCCATTGTGGTGACCCGTACGGGACTCGAACCCATGTTACCGCCGTGAAAGGGCGGTGTCTTAACCACTTGACCAACGGGCCGTATTTTTCTGGGCTCGCGCCCCGCGCCGGGGACCTGCCCCGACGCGAAGCAGCCTGGTAGCGGCGACTGGATTTGAACCGGTGACACTTCGGGTATGAACCGAATGCTCTAGCCAACTGAGCTACGCCGCCGAGTCAGCATCGGTGATTATACCCGATAGAAATCGCCTTGTCAACCCTAAACTCGGGAAATCGGTGATTTTTTCAGTCCTCTCCGTACACGGGAGGAAGGCGGAGCTTATGGGCCGCGGCAGCGTGGCGGCGGGCGATGATGGCCTCCGCCTCCGGCCGCACCGGCTGACCGGCCATGACCCGGCTGATCTCCTCATAGGTGACACCCATTTCCGTCTCGTCCGTCTGCCCCTCGAAGAGGCCCGCGGAGGGAGCCTTGGTGATGATGGCCTCCGGCGCGCCCAGGTACCGGAGGAAATCATAGATCTCCGCCACGGTCAGGTCCCCGATGGGGTTGAAATCGCAGGCCCCGTCCCCCCACTTGGTGAAGTAGCCCACGTACCGCTCGCACAGGTTCCCCGTGCCCGCCACCAGGCGGTTCTCCGCCGCGGCCACGGCGTACAGAGCGGTCATGCGCAGCCGGGGATTCATATTGGTGGCGGCGGCGGCGTTCAGCTCCGTCACCGGTTCCAGGATGCGCACGAAGAGCTTTTTCAGCTCCGTCAGATCCAGCTTCCGGCAGGGGATGCCGAATTTCTCCGCCACCTCCAGGCCGTCCGCCATATCCTCCTCATAATTCCGCCGGCTCTCGCAGGGCATGGCGATGCCCACGGTGTTTTCGCAGGCCATACGGCACAGGATGCCCACCAGGGCGGAATCCTTGCCGCCGCTGTTGCCGTAGACGATGCCGGACGCCCCGGCGGCGGCCAGCTTTTCCCGGATAAAGGCGATCCGGGCCTCCGTTTCCGCTTTCCAATCCCGCATAAAAACACTTCCCTTTTCTGGATATACGCCGTTATACCACATCCCGGCGGGAAAAGCAACGGCGGAGGAAAATGTCGGCTTTGTCCTCCTGCCAGAACAACGTTTTCAGGGTCCGGAAAGCAAGGCGGGGCAAGGGATTTGGGATTGACATTCCCCGGCCGGCGAATTACAATATAATGTATCGGATTCTACCTATTCGGCAACCAAATACATTCCCATATTGGAGGTCAACTCATGGACGAGAAGAAAGCAAGCGTGGGCATGCGGGTGACCCAGGAAGCCGCAAGCAGTCAGGCTGCCGCCGCGATCAACGCCATGCCTGCCGCCCTCACCCAGTTCCGCTGCCCCATCTGCGGCCGCTATTTCCTCAGCTATACGGAGCTGGTGGACCATTATTCCGCCGAGCATCCGGACAGCGTCGCCCCCATCACCGTGACCCTCACCGTGAACGGCAAGACCTGCGAGATGCTGCTGGAGCCCCAGTGGACCCTGAAGCAGGCCCTCCAGTTCAGACTGGGCCTCACCGGCGCCAAGCACATGTGCGACCGGGGCGCCTGCGGCTCCTGCACCGTGATCATGGACGGGCGGCCCGTGCTCTCCTGCCAGATGCTGGCCGCCGAGTGCGAGGGCACCGACATCCAGACCGTGGAAGGCATCGCCGCGGACCCCAAGTGGAAGCCCCTCATCGACGCCTACTGCAAGTGGGACGCCATGCAGTGCGGGTACTGCACCCCCGGCTTCCTGGTCACCGCCAAGGCCCTGCTGGACCGGAACCCCCACCCCACGGAGGCGGAGATCAAGACCGCCCTGTCCGGAAACATCTGCATCTGCGGCACCTATCCCCGCCATTCCCAGGCCATCCTGGAGGCGGCGGAGATCATCGCCGCTCAGGAGAAAGGAGCCCAATAAATGGCTGACGTAGTCGGCGTCAACGGCCAGCGGGAGAATTTCCGGGTCGTCGGCAAGCCCAATAAGCCGGGCATCCTTTCCTATGCCCTGGCCTCCGGCGTTGCGAAGTTCGGCATCGACTATACCGCGCCGGATATGCTCCACGCCAAGTTCCTCCGCAGCCCCTACGCCCACGCCCGGGTGAATTCCATCAACACCGAGAAGGCCCGGAAGGTCCCCGGCGTGGTGGATATCGTCCTGTGGGACGATCCGGACCTCATGGGTCTGGGGGGCATGCCCTTCGGCCCCAAGGTCTCCTACCTGGGCAACGTGGCCCATCAGGAGAACCAGGAGGTGGGCGCCATCGTGGTGGCGGAGACGGAAGAAGCCGCCGAGGAAGGCGTCCGCGCCCTGGAGGTGGACTGGGAAGTCCTGCCCTTCATCGTGGACCTGCGGAAGGGCCTGGATCCCAACTTCCCCCCCATCCGCACCAAGGAGGATGAGGGCGGCGGAGATATGTTCGCCCCCCGGGGCGGCAACAATCCCCCCAAGCAGGGGAACCTGAGCTACGTAAACAAGATCGAGGGCGATATCGAGGACGGCTTCGCCAAGGCGGACTTCATCATCGAGTACGATACGAACCTGCCCATCTTCGCCTCCCATATCCCCAATCCTCCCTCCTCCATCGCCTGGTGGTTCGACGATCCCTACCACGGGCCGGAGAAGAGCCTGCACATCGAAGGCGCGGTGCAGCGGCGGGACAACATCGCCCGGATGTACAACGTGCCCAACGAAAAATGCGTGCAGGAAGGCCTGTTCCAGGGCGGCAAGTACTGCGACTGGGGCATGCGCATGAGCCAGGAGATCACCCCCCTGCTGGCCAAACGCACCGGCAGGCCCGTGCGCTGCGCCAACACCCGGGAGGAGACCTTCGACTTCCTCATGAACCAGCGCCTGTGCCACATCCGCCTGGGGGTCACCAACGAGGGCCTCATCACCGCCGTGGACGATCAGTCCGTCGCGGATAACGGGCGGCCCGGCTCCTCCGCCTTCGGCGTGGCCCAGGACCAGGGCTACGGCCCCTACTACACCCTGAAATGCCAGAACATCAGCCAGCGGTATACGGTGGTGGACACCAATACCGGCAAGATGTACACCAGCGGGCAGCACTGCCCCTTCAACTGGGATACCCTCTCCATGGGCATCGCCATCATCGCGGAAAAGCTGGGGAAGGACCCCATCGACATCGCCCAGCTGAACCTCCACGGCCCCACCTCCCAGAGCGATACGGACAAGGTCCCCTCCTTCGAGGCCTGTATCGAAGAGGGCAAGAAGTACGCGAACTGGAACTGGCATCCCGCCGGGACGAAGCGTCTGCCGGACGGACGGCTCCACGGAGCCAGCTTCCGGTACCAGATCTGCCCGCGCCACGCCTTCTCCGGCTACAACTGCAAGCTGGAGCTGCGCAATGGCGTCGTCCATATGCCCACCCAGGGCCCCTGCACCGGCATCTACGCCGTGGAGGCAAACGCCATGGTGGTGGCGGAGGAGCTGGGTCTGGAGTACGAGGACATCGCGGTGGATTTCGACTGGCGTGAGACCTTCACCCCCGTGGGCGGCGGGTCCGACGGCACCACCGCTTCCTCCTGGGCCATGAAGGAATGCGCCAACATCCTGAAGCAGAAGATCCTGGAGTCCGCCGCCAAGCAGGCCTCCGCGCCTCCCATGATGGGCATGGGCGGCTTCATGGGCGGTCCTCCCAAGGAGAATCCCCTGAAGGGACACACCGCCGATGAGCTGGACCTCATGGACGGCAGAGTCGTCCTGAAGGCCGACCCCAGCGTGGGCATCCCCTTCAAGGAGGCCACCCGGGAAAACCTCTTCGCCACCTACTCCGGCCGTCCCCCCGCAGCCCTCTGGAGCCTGGGCATGGGCCGCATGCTGGACACCATGAACTGCGCCTTCTGCGAGGTGGCGGTGGACGAGGAGACCGGCGTTGCCGAGATCCTGAAGTTCGACGTGGTGGCCGACCCGGGCAAGATCATGCGCCTCACCTCCCTGGAGAGCCAGATCGACCAGGTCATGTTCTTCTCCCAGGGCTGCCAGCTCCTGGAGGAGTACGTATACGACCAGCATACCGGCGTCCGCCTGAACGCCAATATGATCGACTATAAGAAGCCCACCACCCTGGACGTGCCCCCCGTGAACCGGAAGTTCCTGGAGACCCGGGCAGGAAACGCGGCCTACGGCGCCAGCGGCATCAGCCACAGCCTGTGCAATACCCATCTGGTGATCATGGCCATCCACAACGCCATCGGCAAATGGGTGGATCCCCCGGCGACGCCGGACAAGATCCTGAAAGCCCTGGGCAAGGCATAAGAGAGGAGACAGTACATGAGACCGTTCAATCATATCAACGCCAAGACCCTGGAAGAGGCCGTGGCCGTCCTGCGGAAGGGAGACGCCAACGTCATCGCCGGCGGCGTGGACCTGCTGGGCACCCTGAAGGACAACATCACCCCCGCCTACCCCAAGACCGTGGTGAACATCAAAACCATTCCCGGTCTGGATTATATCAAGGAAGAGAACGGCACCCTGAAGATCGGCGCCGCCACCCGCATGGCGGATATCGGCCGCAGCGAGCTGGTACGGGAAAAGGCCGCGGCCCTGGCGGAGACCGCCAGCGTGGCCGGCACCCCCAACATCCGGGAGATGGCCACCATCGGCGGCAACATCGCCCAGCTGCCCCGGTGCTGGTACTTCCGCAAGCTGGAGAACCGCTTCTACTGCGACCGGAAGGGCGGCAACGTCTGCTACGCCATCCAGGGTGACAACCGCTACCACTCCATCTTCGGCGGCCTGAAGCCCCATGCCAGCCCCTGCACCCGGGAGTGCCCCGCGGGCACGGACATCCCCGCCTATATGGCGAAGCTCCGGGCGGACGACTGGGACGGCGCCGCGGAGATCCTCATGAAGGCCAATCCTCTGCCCATGATCACCTCCCGCATCTGCCCCCATCCCTGCCAGGACGCCTGCAACCAGTGCGAGTACGGGGACTGCGTGAACATCCACTGCGTGGAGCGCAGCGTGGGCGACTACATCATGGAGCATGCGGAAAAGTTCTACGCCGCCCCCAAGGTGGAGACCGGCAAGAAGGTCGCCATCATCGGCGCGGGCCCGGGCGGCCTCACCGCAGCCTACTACCTCCGCAAGGCGGGCCACAGCGTCACCGTCTTCGAGCGTCAGCCCAAGGCCGGCGGCGTCATGCGCTACGGCGTGCCCCATTACCGTCTGCCCAAGGACGTGGTGGACAAGGTCGTGGACGCCATCTCCGGCATGGGCGTGGAGATCAAGTGCGGCGTCACCGTGGGCAAGGACATCACCGTGGACCAGATCGACGAGCAGTTCGACGGCGTGTTCTTCGGCACCGGCGCCTGGAAGCAGCCCATCCTGGGCATCGGCGGCGAGGAGCTGGCCCTCTTCGGCCTGAACTTCCTCACCGAAGTCAACACCTACCTGCAGAAGACCATCGGCCAGAACGTGCTGGTGTGCGGCGGCGGCAATGTGGCCATGGACGTGGCCCTCACCGCCAAGCGCCTGGGGGCGAAGAACGTCACCCTCATCTGCCTGGAGAAGCGCCACGAAATGCCCGCCACCAGCGAGGAGATCGCCAGAGCCGAGGAAGAGGGCGTGGTCATCCACAACAGCTGGGGCCTGGGCAACGTGGTCACGGACGAGGCCGGCAAGGTCAAGGGTCTGGACAGCATGCGCTGCCTCTCCGTCCGGGATCCCAACGGCCGCTTCAATCCCCAGTATGATCAGAACGACCGCACCTTCTATGAATCCGACTACATCATCCTGGCCACCGGCCAGGCGGTGGATATCGGCTTCCTGGGAGAAAAGTTCAACGCCCAGCTCCGCAGCGCCCGGGGCCTCATCGACGTGGACCTCTCCACCTTCAAGACCAGCCGGAAGGGCATGTACGCCGCGGGCGACGTGGCCACCGGTCCCAATATCGCCATCCGGGCCATCAACGGCGGCCGGGTCGCCGCCCAGAACATGTCCCGGGAGCTGGGGGTCCTGATCCCCGGTCCCACCCTGAACAAGGATTACGTCCACGCGGATCCCGCGGGCATCGCGGCGCATGAGAAGAACGAACAGCCGGAGCGGCCCCTTGCCGAGCGCACCCTGCTGGACGAGGACGCCTTCTCCTACAGCCCCGAGGCCCTGAAGGCCGAGGCAGGCCGGTGCATGAACTGCGCCTGCTACGCGGTGAACCCCAGCGACGCCGCCCCGGTGCTCCTGGCCCTGGACGCCCGGATCGTCACCACCAAACGGATGCTCTCCGCCGAGGAGTTCTTCGAGGTCCATGTGCTGAGCAATACCGCCCTGGATCCGGACGAGATCATCACGGAGATCCAGATCCCCGCCGCCAAGGAGGGAGAGAAGAGCATCTACAAGCGCTTCGCCTTCCGGAAGAGCATCGACTTCCCGGTGGTGAACCTGGCCATCCGCCGCTCTGCCGACGGAGAGACCCGCATCTCCCTGAACGCCGTGGCCCCCGTGCCCATCCGCTGCCGGAAGGCCGAGGCCGTGGTAAACGGCAAGGAGATCACCGAGGAGCTGGCCGCCGCCGCGGGCGAAGCCGCCCTGGAAGGCGCCGAGCCCTTCGAGGCCAACCGGTATAAGATCCAGATCGCCAAGACCCTGGTGAAGCGGACTCTGCTGGAACTGGCAAAGTAAAGACTAACTGCACAAGCGTACGGCAGCGGGGCCGCCTCGGATGAGGCAGCCCCGCTGCTTGGTTTTGGGGACGGGGATACGGACGAGGGTTATTGCGGGCCAGCGGGCGTAATATCAATCCGGCAAGTGCCTCCGGCGGGTCCCTTTCTTTGGAGGCAAAGAAAGGGACAAAAGAAACCGCTTAAGGGGACCTGTTCCGAGGCGGTCCCCTTAAGAATCCCTCCCTGACGGCCAAGGGGGGAACCTGCGGGTTCCCCCTTTGGATTCCCTCTCCGCGGGGATGAAGGACGGGGGACGGAGGCATGAATTGCCGAAGAACGGTATTCCGTGTATAATGCGGCGAGGGGGTGAAACACATGGCAGCCATACCCGGCGGGGCGGAACGGGCGGTGTGCGCCTGCATCTGCCGGTCCGGCGGTCTCCGGGCAAAGGAGATCGCGAAAATGCTGGACGTGAGCACGGAAACGGTGAACCGGGTGCTGTACCGCTCCCCCTTTCTGAAGGAGCTGTGCTGGCAGGATCAGGATTACCGCTGGCATGCTCTGGTGCCCCAGACCCGCCCCCACGCCGGGCTCCGGGAGTTCGCGGGGTGGTACGGCTATGCGGGGGATTTCACCGCTCTCACCGAGGCCGAATGGCTGGACCAACTTACCGAGGGCTGTGATCGGGTGGGCCGGAGCCTCAACGACAACCGGGGCCTCCTCCATTCCTTCCGGGACTGCCGGGAAACCCTGCTGAGTCTCTTCCGGGACCTGGAGGGGATGGCCGGGGAAGCCTGCCTGGGATGGGAGCTGGCCTTTGAACTGCGCCTCAAGCGCGCCCGGCACGTGCGGCTGTACGCGGACGTGCTGGTGATCACCGAAGACCGGGTCTTCTCCCTGGAGTTCAAGATGAAGGAGCAGATCGACCCGGAGGAGGTGGCTCAGGCTGCCAAATACGCCCCCTGGCTGGAGGTGCTTTTCGGCCCGGGATATGAGATCATCCCCGTGCTGGTGCTCACCGCCGCAAAGGACCTCTATACCTTCGCCCCCATCGGGGAAAAGGACGCGGTGCTCCCGGTGTGTTCCGGGGACATGCTCTTCAACGCCTTCGACGAATACCTGGGCTTCCTCCGCTAGAACGTTATCCACAGCTGATAGTCTTCGCTTCCGTCGTAAACCGCATTTTCCTCCGTCTCCCGGGGGTGCTGCTTTCCGTACTCCCGCAGAGCCTCCAGGAGCCGCAGGCCTTTTCCATCCGTTGGCTCCCGGCGCATCCCCGCCGTACCCCGGGGGACGTAGAAGGGATAGTATTCCATATATCCATTTTGCCAATAGGCGCTTTTCTCCGTCCGGTTCAGAAACAGCAGCAGCCTCGACCCCTCCCCGGGCCAATTATCCCCGTTCTCCATCAGGACGTGGATATATTGGTGATCCTGACCGTTCAGGTCCTGGCCCCGCTCCGTCAGGTTCCCCAGGTAGTCCGCCCGGATGAGGCAGGTCATGAGATAGTCCCAATTCCCCGGCGCGACCTCATGTACCTCCCCCTTTTTGACCGTCACCAGGCAAACGGCGTCGCTCTTCTCCACCAGGGCCTGGGTGTCCGCATCCAGGGTCCGCCCGCAGCCTGGCAGGAGCAGAAGCAGCAGGGCAAGAACAACGCATATCCTTTTCATGTATTCCTCCCGTCTTATCCCAGGCCCAGCCATTCCCGGGGATGCTTGTTTCCGTATGCCCGGAGCACTTCCCGAAACCGGATGCCCGCGGCGTCCGTGGGTCCGCCCCAGCGGAGGGCGTTCTCCCCGGCGGGGACGAAGGTGACGCCGTCCGCCGACAGCTTCAGAAACAAGGTCAGTTCCGTGTTTCCGCCCGGCTGCCAACGCCGCCGAAACGCTTCTCCGAACGCCCGGAATTCCGCCTCCGTGAGCAGGACCTCCGGCCGCCAGAAGAGTATGGCTTCATCCTCATATTTTGTCAGGCTGCCCAGATAGTCCTCCTCCACCCGGCAGGTAAGAAGGTAGGCCCATCCGTCTCCTACCGGCGCGGGGATCCGCCGGACATCCTGCATTTTCGCCAGACACACGGCGTCGGAGGCCTCGATCAGGGCCTGGGTGTCCGCATCCAGGGTCCGCCCGCAGCCGGAGAGGAGAAGCAGAACGAGCAGAACGAAAAGAAGCCGCCTGATGCGCATGATACTTGCCTCCCTTGTCAATGGTACTCAGAACCGTAGAGGGGGGGGATCCGTCCACAGACCCTCCGGGTACTGGAAGGTCCAGCTTTCCGCCTCCCGGGGATGGGCTTTGCCGTAGGCCCGGAGGGCCTCCAGGTACCGGAGTCCCGCCCCGTCCCGGGTCTCCCGCCGGATGGTCCCCTCCCCGCCGTGGGGCACGAACAGGGGTCTGCCATCCATGTAATCCTCCTCCCATACGTCCAGGAAGAGAATCAGCCGCAGGGTATACTTGCCGGATTCCTCCTCCCAGGCTTTGAATACTCGGATGTACCAGTCATGGTCCACCGCCACATAGACGGTCACCCGATCATCCCGATGGGCATCCTGCCCCAGGGTGGAAATGCTGCCCAGATAGTCCTCCCGCACCGTGAGGGCCATCACCGTTTTCCGGTCGTAAGAGGCGCTGCCTCCCGTCGCCTCCGCCAGGCACACGGCGTCGGAGGCCTCGATCAATTCCCTTGTCTCCGCATCCAGGGTCCGCCCGCAGCCATGGAGGAAGAACATCAGCAGGAATCCCAGGGCAAAAACGTACCATGTCCACATCATTCTCACGGGAATTCCCCCCTTTCTTCCCCCTCACCCTACAATTTGACGTCGCGTCAATGTCAAGAGGTTTTTTGAAAATTCTTTGATTTTTCCGACAAAAGTGCGCTTCCCGGGTGGGGAAGCGCACTTTTCACACATGCTCAGCCCAATATCTCTCTCAGCTTTGCCATGGGTCCCTCCGGATCGGCTGGCGGGCCGAAGGGCCGCTCGTCCAGGTCCGCGAAGGCCAGGCACTGGTTGATGGTCATGCCCTTGATGGAATCGTCCAGCTTCACCTCCCGCAGCCAGGGCACTGCGGAATAGACGATCTCCGCTGCTTTGGGGTCCGCCAGCACCTCCGCCATGGGGGTATCGCCGCTGAAACCCTTGGGCCCGGCTGCCCCGGGCATGGGAGGCAGGCTGAAGGCGGGGTAATGGTCCTCATGCTTCCGGGGCATATACTTTCTGGGATCATGATCCGGCTCCTCCGTCGGCAGGTTGGTCTCCCAGGGCATCCGGGTCTTCGGCGGGAAGCGGAACAGATCCCGGAGCCAGGCCAGGCAGTCCGGCAGCCAGGTATCGAAGCCCTGCTTCCGGAAACCGGTGTCCGTGGTGCCGATGAGCTCATTGGCCAGGATGCCGTGCTCCCCGGGAGTGTAGCAGTGGAGCTCAAAGGGCACGTCATGGTTGGAGCAGCTGAGCGCCATGTTCAGCGCCTGGTTGCAGCACACCAGATGGTCCTGGTAGGAGGAGACCAGGAAGGCGGGGGGCGTATCTTTGTCCACCAGGAGGTCGCAGCGGAAGACCTTCGTCTTCAGCACCCCCTCCTCCAGCACCGGCAGCTCGGAGCCGATGCAGGGGTAGATCAGTACCATGGCGTCCGGGCAGCATTCTTCTCCGCAATTCTCCACCGCCGCCTGCACCTCGGGCTGCTTCCAGAAGGTCCCGGAGGCCGCCGCCACGAAGGCCCCGGCGGAGAAGCCGATGACGGACACCGCGTCGGGCCGCAGGTTCCATTCTTCCGCGTTCTGCCGGATCAGCCGGACGGCCCTGGCCGCACAGATCATGGTTGCGGGATACAGGGCTCCCAGGCCCAGGGGGTATTCCAGCACGAAGGTCTGGAAGCCCCTGGCATAGAAGAGCATGGCCGCGGACTCGTTCTCCTGGGGGGTATGCATATTGAAGCCGCCCCCGGGACACACCAGCATCGCCGGCAGGGGACCGGGGTTCATCAATCCCTCCTGACGGATATAGCAGCGGAGACGGGCGGTACCGGAATCGTTCAGGGGAAGGGTCAGGGTCTTCATGGTCGATCACCTTTCAATCCGTTTTTCTGTCAGCGTAGCACAGCCGGGCCGGTGCGTCAAGGAAGCCCGGCTCCGCCCCGCCCTTTTGTTTGCGGCAGTTCCTTGACCCGGGCGGGGAGATGTGCTATCCTTGCATCAGGACGATAAATCAACAAAAGGAGGATGACTCATGTACGAAAAGAAGCTGATCGTGTATTTTTCCAAATCCGGCAACACCAAGAAGCTGGCGGAGATGATCCAGGCCGCCGTGGGCGGAGACGCAGTGGATATCGACGCCCCCAAGCCCGATTTCGCCGCCTATGATCTGATCTTCCTGGGCACCCCCAACTACAGCGCCACCGTTGCGGGCCCCATGGCGGATTACATCAAGGGCATCGACCTGACGGGCAAGACCGTCGCCCCCTTCTGCACCCACGGCATGGGCGGCCTCCAGAACGTGGGGGAGGATATGACCAAGCTCTGCACCGCCGCCGGCGCGGCGAAGGTCTTCCCCACCATCCCCGTGAAGGGCGTGGACGTGGACCAGGCGGGCGAGAAGCTCGCCGCCTGGCTGAAGGAAATCGGTCTGAAATAAGCAAACCGGACCCGACATTGATTAAGTAAAGGAGACTATGCTGATGTACGAGAAACTGGTATTTGAATTTCCCCAGGAGTATAACGAGATCACCGCTCCGGGCGACGATCCCGGTTTTGTGGTCAAGCCCCAGGCCTATTTCCGCGGCGCTTCCCAGATCCCCGGCTCCGAATTCAACAGCAGCTTCCAGATCTTCGTGAAGCCCTTCTTCCTGGACCGGGTCCAGCACCGTCATCCCAAGGACGAGTACCTGATCTTCCTGGGCGCCTCCTTCCCCAACGTTTTCGATTTCGACGCGGACATCGAATTCACCCTGGGCAAGAAGGGGGAGGACGAGGAGCTGTACCATATCACCAAGCCCACCATCATCCGGGTCCCCGCCGGGGTGTATCACTGCCCCCTGCACTTCAAGCGGATCGATAAGCCCGTCCTCTTCCTGGCGGCCTGCATGATGCCCATGTTCGGCGGCATCTACGACATGCCCGACGGCTCCACCCGGGAGATGTACTACAACGGCCCCATCCAGTGCAAGTACAATCCCGATAAGAAATGCGACTCCTGCGGCAAGTGCCTCCAGGAGGACTGGAAGAAATAAATCCTTCCCATCGGACAAGCACGGCGCTGTCTCCGCTGAGACAGCGCCATTTTCAAGGAGCATTATGCAGCATCTGGAGAACAACTACGAAAAAATGGCGGGAAAGGCCAGGGCGCTCTTCCTCACCTACGACCAGGAGGAGATCATCCGCCGGAATCATCTGGAGGCGGACGAAGAATGGCTTTATGCCCGTCTCCTGGACCTGGACCTGCGCCTGGGCCGCCGGGACGCCGCCCTGGAGCAGCGGGAGGGGGAATCCTGGATCTCCTGCCCCGGGATCAACGAGCCCATGGTGCTTCTGGATATCCTCTGCGACTCGAAGCCCGGCCGCCATGCCCTGGGCTCCTGGCGGAACACCCTGGACTTCGGCATGCGGGTCCACCGGGCCCTGGCGGAAAGCGGTCATCCCTCTCCCCTGGAAAAGCGCTTCGACGCCCGGCCGGAACTCCTGCGGAAGCGGGCTTTGGCCATGGGGGGCACGGACGCGGGGAATCTGGGGGGCGCGGACCACGCCTTTATCCTCCCCTTCTTCCAGGATCTGAACCTTCTGGCCCAGTTCTGGCACGGGGACGAGGAATTCCCCCCCAAGCTGACCCTTCTGTGGGACGCGGGGGCGGGGGATTATCTGCGGTACGAGACCATGTATTATGCGCTGGAGCTTGCCAGACAGCGATTGGGGGCGGAGAGATGACGGACTATGCGATGATGGGAAAGCAGCTGGCGGCCCTGGCGGAGGGAGAGCCGGATTTCGTGCCGGTGCTGGCCAACGCCTCCGCCCTGCTGTGGGATTCCCTGGACCGGCTCAACTGGGCGGGGTTCTATCTCATGGATGAAGGCAGCCTGCTTCTGGGCCCCTTCCAGGGAAAGCCCGCCTGCGTGCGCATCCCGGTGGGCAGGGGGGTCTGCGGGACGGCGGTCTCCGAAAACCGCAGTCTCCGGGTGCCGGACGTCCACGCCTTTCCCGGGCACATCGCCTGCGACTCCGCCTCCAACTCCGAGCTGGTGATCCCCATCCGCAGCGGCGGAAAGATCGTGGGGGTGCTGGATCTGGACAGCCCGGAATTCGACCGCTTTTCAGCGCAGGATCAGGCGGGGCTGGAGGACTTCGTCCGGGTGCTGGAGGAGGTCACGGACTTTTCCCGGCTGCGGGGATAAATGAATTCCGCGCCTTCCTGCGCGGCCCCTCGCCGGGGGGCGGCGTCTCGTCGTCGCGGACCTCATGGGCTGCGGGATTGCGGTTAGCATAAGCGCCGCAATCCCTTGCTTTCATTCGGTCGCTCCTCCTCTTCAGATCGAAGCGCATGCTTCGATCTGATTCTGCGGAAGGTTCCCTGGTGCGTCTTTGGTGCCTTTCCACGCATCGGGAAAGTCACGCCCCCCGGCAGGGGCCCCGTCAGGAAGCGCGAAATGGGCCGGCAAGGAGGAAAACGGCTCAACCATGCGATTTGCGCTTACTGACCCACTTGGGGCAGTAAAGGGGATCGAAGGCGCTTACTGACCCACCTGGATCAGTAAAGAGAGATGGCTCAACCATGCGGTTTGCGCTTTACTGACCCGCGAAGGATCTCTCTGACGGTACCGATAAAAAGAACCACGGGGGCGTTTCAAAACGCCCCCGCAATGCAAATCATCCCCAAAGGGGATACCTGAATGCCGCCCATAGGGCGGTAAATCATGCGGCGTAAGCCGTATTTCACTCCGCAAAGCGGAATTTCATGCCCGCGGAGCGGGCATTTCATTGGGGATGCTGCATTTTGCAGCATCCCCAATGCATTGTCAGCCTTCCGGCTCGTACAGGAGGAACACCTCCATGGTGGGGAGGTACAGGGTCCAGGTGGCGCTGCCGGAGGATACGATCTTGTTCTCTCCGCCGGTCCAGGAATCGGAGGAAATATACAGATTTGTCTCCCGGTTGATCTCCTGGGTCAGGCGCATCCACCACCGGAGCATGTCGCTCCGGCTGTCCAGAAGCCGGATGCCCCGGCCTTCGTCCGCGCTGTACAACCCATCCCGCTCCAGTCGGATATTGGCCATGCCCATGGGCATGGGCAGGCGGTACAGTCTGCCCCCCGTGGAGATGAACCAAAGGTAAGGATTGGATCCGTGGATCGTCCCCGTTGGGATCTCCCCGTAGATCAGAGTGCCGTAGCCGGGATAATCCTGCTCCAGCAGGATGTCAATGGGATTTCGGTCCGCTTCCCCCCCGTTTCCATCGCCGACAATGAAGGCAAGACTCTCCACGTATTCCCTTGCGGCCTCCGCGCTCTCATAGACCTCCGGGATCAGGGTGATCACCGTGACGTCCCGCTCCTCCTCGTACCCCTCGGGATAGGCGTCGTTCTGCCATGGCACGTCGTAGGCCGCGTCGGTCCCGTTGGTGAGGGCCCGGAGGTTGGAGACGAAGCGGACGCTGTCCCCCTCCTTCCGGAGCACCGTCCGGTAAATCCCCTCGCCGCCGTTGTTGTACCCCGTGGCGCTGAACTGACCATGGTTCCCCGTGGACAAGTTGAACAGGCAGACCTCGTCCCCCAGGATATACCCGTAGCGCAGAGGGAAGGGGCCCCAGTTGGTGTCCCCGTGGAGGTAATAATAGGCGTCCGTCTCCGGGAAATAGGGGAACCACAGGCCGATCTTGTTCGTCTCCTCCAGGCCGATCCCCAGATACTTCCGCAGCAGATCGTCCATCTGCACCCGGGGGAGCTTATCCAGGTCGATATCATGCTCGAAGGTCCCCCGGTGCAGGAGGTAGTACCGCAGGTCCTTCCCGGTAACGGCATTTTGGGAATAATCCCGGGTGCTGCTCTCCCGCAGGTCCACGCCGGTATAGAACAGCGCGCCCAGATCCACGTCCTGGGGCCGGGCATAGGCGGAGGTGAGGAAGCTCCAACGCATCCAGTCCGCGTTGAACCAGGCCGTCCAGGCATCCAGCTCCTCCTGGGTGAGCCACCGGGCCCCCTCGGGCAGGGTGAGCCAGTCGGTCCACATCTCCAGGGTCACGGGCTCATAGGCCGCGGGTTCCGGGGTGGGTTCGGGCGTCGGTTCAGGCGTCGGCTCAGGCGTGGGCTCCGGTGTGGGTTCCGGCTCCGGAACGTGATCCAGATCCAGCTCCAGGCTGCCCCAGCCGGGATTGTACTGGGCGCTGTCCTTATACCGCCAGGCTCCGTCCTCCAGCTCCAGGAGATAGTATACGTCCATGATGAGCCAGCCCTCATAGTCCCCGGCGGCCGGTTCCATCCCGGCCCCGGCCCACCAGACCACGCTGTTCCACTCGTTGGGCAGGATATAAACTATGGTGTGAAGGGCAAGCTCCCGCTGCGCCTTATGTTCCTCAGAGGCGACGCCCCGGACCTCATAGTCCTGTATGCCCCAGCTGCTGCCGGGGGAGAGATTCTTCATAGCCTCGCAGAGCTTCAGCACATAGGCAAGGGCCGGATCCTCCTCCGAGGCATCCACCCGGATGGCCGACGTGGCGGCGTTGGACTCCGCGGGGTCGAAGACCTGCCGCCGGAGATAGTCCGCAGGGGAGCCGTTGGAATCAGGGTACACCATGGGGGCATAGCCCCAATAGGCGGAGTGCTCGTTTGGGTCCTCCCCCTTCACCCGCAAAATGGCCGCGTTCCAGCCCTGGGACAGGAGCAGCTCCGCATCCGTCCCGGTGAACGTCAGGTAATACGCCGAGGAATCATGGTCGGTCCCCGGGCCTTCGTAGGGGATCCACGTACATGCCGCCAGGACGCTTCGGCACTGATCTCCGGGAAGGGAGACCGTCCTGCTCTCCCGGGAGAAGAAGTCCTCGATGGTGACGCTGATCTCTTCCCCGTCCAGATACCGTTCCAGCCAGGCCGCTGGGGCAGTCACCGGCAGGGGCGTCCAGCCCTCCATCGCTCGATCCATGGCCCCCAGGGGGTCCTCCGTATGCTGGAAGACCACACAGGCATCCTCCGTGCAGGGGCGCAGGATGTAATTCTCCATGCTGAGGCGGAAGTCGTCCTCCCGGAGGTGGTATTCTTCCGCAGTGAGCTCCTGCCCGTTGATGACGCAGTAGGTCTCGGTGCGGCCTTCCGGACCCTCCTCCCAGCGAAGCTCCGAGTGGAGGATCAGCCGGCCAATCAGGTATCCCTCCTCGTCCTGCCCGAAGCGGTACCAGGCGCACCATTGGGAGTTGCCGTCGCCATTGCCGGAGTTCAGGAGGTAAAAGCCCTCCCGGGCCGTGCCCCCGACCTTTCCATCCTCGGTACAGTAATAGCGGAAGAAGCTCTTCTCCTCGTTCCCCGCCACGTCGTACACGCCGGGGTTGGCCCAGAAGGCGCTACCCTGCACCCAGTTTTTGCTCGGCGGCAGACCGAAGGCGTTCTGATTCAGGCAGTGCAGCTCCCCATCCTCATATGTCACCACAATGGCTGCCTGATTCATACCGGCCCCGGGGAGGTACAGCACCAGCTCCGGGACGCCGTTCCCGCTCAGGTCCAGGAGGGCCGCCGCTTGGGCCGGGCCGTTTTCCCAATCCTCGTAGGGCATATCCAGGGTTTTTTCCACCAGGTCCCGGTACAAGGCCTGCCAGGTCCCGGGCTCCCAGGCAGAAGCCGGGAGTTCCGTCGCCGTCGGCGTGGGAGCGGCCGTCGCCGAGGGCGTGGGAGCGGCATCGGGGGCGGGGGTATCGCCGTTTCCCTCCGCCTTTCCGGCGAAGGAGCAGCCCACGATCAGGGCCGTGAGGAGCACGGCGATCACCGCCGCCGCGATCCAGAGCCTCGGCTTCTTCACGATCCGCTCCAGCCGCTCCTTCATATCCCGCCCGCCGCCGGAGATGGTGGCGGTGCACAGCAGGGCGCCGGGGGTCTTCCGGGGCAGCAGGTCCACCAGGGTATGGCCGTATTCCAGCCGTTTGTCCTCCCCCAGGGTGCGGAGCACTTTTTCATCGCAGCTCAGCTCCCCGTCCCGGCGGCTGCAGGCCGCGGCCAGCCACACCAGGGGATTCCACCACCACACCGCCAGGCAGAGGCAGCGCAGGAGACCCCAGACCGGGTCCCCCTGGCGAAGATGGGTGCGCTCATGAAGGAGCACCTGCTCCAGCTGCGTTTCCGGCAGCTCCGCCGCCTCCGGGGTCAGGTACACGGCGGGACGGAAGAGGCCGAAGAGACAGGGAGAGGCCACGGCGTCCGACACGTATACCGGGGTCTTCCCCTCCCGAAACAGGGTCCGGCTTCTGCGCAGCTTATTCCAGAAGCCCAGGTTCACCCCCAGGAGCCACAGGGCCAGCACCAGGCTCCCGTCCAGCCAGACGAAGCGCAGGAGGCGGGGCCAGTCCAGGGTCCGTGCAGGAAACGGGGAAGAGATCGGTTCCGCCGGGACCGGTGTCGCGGCAGGCCGAAGCTCCGCAGTCTCCCCCGATGGGACGATGGGGGCCGCGGACACCGCGGGGGGCCGGGAGGGGTACGGCGTGGGCAGGACCGTTTCCGGCCTGGGGGCAGGAGCGGCGAATACCGCCGGGGCAAGGCGCTCCGCCGCGGCGGGCACGCTCACCGGGGCGCTGAACAGAGTGAAGGGCAGCAGCAGGCGCAGAAGCACCGGCAACCACAGGGCATACTGCAGCCGCTGAGAGATGCGCTTATGGAATACTAGCCGCAGGATGAGCGCCGCCGCCGTCAGCACGGAGGCGGTAAGGATCCACTGTCTAAGCATCTTCCCCCTCCTTTTCCGCCTTCTCCAGAATGGCGTAAAGCTCCCGGATCTCCTCCCGGCTCAGGGCCTTCTGCCCCGCCAGGGAGGAGACCATCATTCCCAGGCTGCCCCCGTAGAGCCGGTTCAGGAAACGGGCAGTCTCCTTTCCCCGGGCCTCCTCCTGGGTGAGCTGGGGATAAAAATCCTTCCCCCGGCCGTTGGGGCGGCTCTCCACCGCGCCCTTTTCCTCCAGGCGGGCCAGCATCATGTTCACCGTGGCCCGGCTCCAGCCGGTCTCCGCCCGCAGGCGTTCCGTGATCTCCGGCACCCGCAGAGGGGCGTCCTTCCACAGAAGGTTCATGATGCGCCATTCCCCGTCGGACAATACCATTCTCGCCATGATCCAGACCTCCCAGGATACTCAGTAACATCTGTCAGCATGAGCATAGCACATATGCTGACACTTGTCAACATACAAGTTATGGAAAAGGCAGGACATCCGCTCCGCGCCCCTGCTTCGCAGCCCACGGGGAAGGCCGACCGCGCGGCGGGACGGGGCAGAGCCGCAACTCAGGCTCCCTCTTCGAGGGAGCTGGCGCGGAGCGCCTGAGGGAGTGCTGCTCATAGAAGCTCTGTCGTGAAAGCAGCTGCTCGTTACGCTCCCTCAGTCATCCCGCTATGCGGGCTGACAGCTCCCTCGGGGAGGGAGCCTGGATCCCCCGTTCCGCCGGATGCGGGTCTGGCCGCGCCCCGGTCCCCCCTGTGCACTTTCCACAAGCAGAAACGTCTTTTTTGTGCAAAACGGGCTGAAGACTTTTTCCCGCGGATATGATAAAATGTTTTGTCCGAATATACCGCATGAGCGGTATACTGATCATCATTACTTACAAGAGGATGGGTTATTATCATGCTGACTGCAAAAGAAAACATGCGCCAGACCATCATCAAGGGCGGCAAGCCGGATCGCTTCGTGAACCAGTACGAGGCCATCAAACTCATGTTCACCCCGATCCTGATGCACAACGGCGGCGCCCCCGCCCGGGGCATCGTGAACTCCCTCAACGCCTGGGGCGTTACCATGTCCTGGCCGGAGAACGTCCCCGGCGCCTTCCCGGTACACACGGCGGACAAGATCGTCATCAAGGACATCGAGCACTGGCAGGATTACGTCAAGGCCCCCGACATCGAGTACACCGAGGAGGAGTGGGCTCAGTTCGGGGAACAGTACAAAAACGTGGACCACGAGAAGGCCTTCACCGCCTCCTTCTTCGCCCCCGGCCTTTTCGAGCAGGTGCATTACCTCTGCTCCATGACCGCCGCCCTGGAGTACTACCTCACCTACCCCGATGAGATCGCCGACCTCATCAAGTACCTCACCGAGTGGGAGCTGAAGTGCGCGGAGAAGATCTGCAAATATCTGAAGCCGGAGATCATGTTCCACCATGACGACTGGGGCAGCGGCACCAACTCCTTCCTGCGGCCCAGCATGTTCGCGGATTTCTTCGTGGAGCCCTACAAGCAGATCTACGGCTACTACCACGATCACGGCACCGAGTTCATCGTCCACCACAGCGACAGCTACTGCGCCAACATCGTGGACAGCATGATCGAGATGGGCATCGACGTCTGGCAGGGCTGCATGGAGAGCAACAACGTGCCCGCCCTGAACAAGAAGTACAACGGCGCCATCACCTTCATGGGCGACATCGACAACAAGAGCGTGGACTTCACCGAGTGGACCGACGAGAACAACGACAAGGTGGTCCGGGCCTGCCTGGAGCGGAACGTGCGGGAGCACTTCATCCCCTGCATCGCCCAGGGCGGCCCCGGCAGCGTGTTCCCCGGCGTATACGCCTCCATGTGCGACGTGATCGACAAGGTGAACGAGGAGAAGTTCGGCACCCCCGTGGCGGAGATCGCCAAGATGCGGCTGCCCCACGACATCATGTTCTAAAGCCCTCGGGCAGAATACAAACCCCGGTATCGCAAATGCGATACCGGGGCCGTCTTTTTTGCCTCGCAGAGTTCGCGCCCGCAGGGGCGGGTCGAATGGGAACATTTTCGGCAGAATTCATTTCTGCCGAAGCGGGACCGGGTCGAAGCCCGAAGAGCTTTTACAGGTATCCCAGCTTTCTGGCTTCCGCCCGGAGCTCGGCACGAAAATCCGGATGGGCCACGGCGATGAGGTTGTTCACCCGCTCCCGGACGCTGCGGCCGCTGAGCCGGGCCACGCCGTACTCGGTGACGATATTGTCCGCGATGCTCCGGGTGATGGTCACCACCGCGCCGGGGGTGAGGGTGGCCTTGATGCGGCTGACGGTGCCGCCCTTGGCAGTGCTGGGCAGGGTGATGATGCCCCGGCCGCCCTTGGACTGGCTGACGCCGTAGGCGAATTCCAGGGCGCCGCCCTCCCCGGAGAACTGGACGGGACCGATGCTCTCGGAGCAGATCTGCCCGGTGATATCCACCTCCAGGGCGCTGTTCACGCTGACCATGTTGTTGATCCGGGCAATGTTGAAGGGATCGTTTGTGTACTTCGCCGGGCAGATGCGCACGTTGGGGTTTTTCTCCAGAATGTCGAAGAGCTTCTGGTCCCCCAGGACGAAGGAGCCGATATGCAGCCCCGTATCCACGTTCTTTTTGCTGCCGTTGATGACCCCCGCCTCGATCAGGTCCCCCACGTAGGAACTGAACATCTCCGTATGGAGGCCCAGGTCATGGCGGTTGAACAGGTTGGAGGCGATGGTATCCGGCATGCCGCCGATGCCGATCTGGATGCAGTCCCCGTCCTTGATGAGCTCGGAGGCGTAGCCGCCCACGGCCTTGTCGATCTCCGTGGGGATGCTCCGGGGCACGATGAACAGGGGGGTGTTCACCTCCGTGAGCCGGGTGACCCGGCTGATATGGATGGTGATGGACCCCTTGATCTTGGGCAGGGCGGGATTGACCTCCAGCAGGATCTTGTCCGCCGCCTCCAGGGCTTCCGTCTCAAAAAGCATCTCCCCGGAGACCATGAGGTTGCCGTCCTCGTCCATGGGGGTGCAGGCCGCCAGGAAGACGTTGGCCTTCCGGTGACGGTAGCGCACGGGGAGGTAATCATGCAGATGGCAGGGATAGAAGGTGACCAGGCCGTTCCGGTATCCTTCCCGCACGCCGGGCTCGAAGAAATGGGACACCACGTCGATCTTGTCCCGCATCTCCGGCATGGTATACACCGGGTATGGGATGCCCTTGGCCCGGAGGATCTCGATGTTCTCCACCCGGGGAACGATCTTCTGGATATTGCTCAGGATCTCCACGGGCTCGCACAGGTTCCCTGCGGGGCAGAGGATATCCCCGGTCTCGATGCAGTCCAGGCAGTCCTGTACGCTGCCCAGTTTATCCTGATACATGGCCTGATAATCAGCGGTATTCATGCTTTGCGGCTCCTGTTCTGATGGATTATGTTTAGATTACATTAGAATAAGAATAACACAAATGCCGGAAAGCTGACAAGAGCTTTCCGGCTGTTTATTGATCCTTTTCAGAAGGTCCGCTCCAGGTCCAGGGTGATCCGGTCCCCCGCGGGAGGCGTCCACACCAGGCGCAGGGCGTCCACATGGTCGAAGTCCCCGGAATAGTCGATACTCAGCCGGTAGATCTGCACCCCGGTCTCCTTATCATAGGAGCCGCCGCTGCCGACGCCTCCGTTCACCTGAAGCTCCTGTCCCCCAGACAGGACATAGCAGGCGAAGTTTGACTGCAGTCTCGCCAGGAGCGGGTCGTAATCCCCTTCCAGGGCCGAGCAGAACACCCAGGCCCGGAGTTCGCCGCTGCCGCCGCCGCCCCGGTGGGCAAGACTTTCCACGGTGATGCGGTAGACGCCGTTATCCGCCGTGCGGTTTACCTCCACCGGCGTATACCCCGCGAAGAGACTGTCGAACTGCCGCCGGCGCGTCTCGGCCTGGCGCTCCGGGTCCGGTATATACCCCTTGCTGGGCTCCTGGGGAACGATCCGGGGCAGATTCCCCAGCTCCTTCATATCCAGAGGGACGGTCAGGACCGTATCCTCAAAGCGGACGACCAGGGTCCGGGCCTTCTCCGGGCAGTCCAGGGCATAGGCCACAAGCCCCTCCGTCGCGCCGGCGTAGCGCACCCCCAGGGCCAACCGCTCCCCCCTGGCGTCCAGGGCCTCAAAGGAAGCCTTGCCCCCCAGGTTCACCGGCGCGCAGATATCCCGGTCATAGGATACCGGCTCATCGGATCCCCGCTGGACCTTCATCAGCAGCTCCGTGGTATACCCGTCGGTCCACACCCCGTCCAGGGACAGGGAGAACGCCTCCCCCTCCGCCGTGAGCTCCGGATGGACCGGCGCATGGTCCCCATAGAGCCAGGCCCGGCTCTGCTCCAGGGGAGAGGCCTCCAGATCCCATATGCCCTGCCGTTCCCTTGGGGTCCCCTTCTCCAGGGGGTATTCCACCCCGTCGATCCGCAGGGCCCGGACATCCCGGATATCCACCGGATCCTGGAAGCGCGCCTCCAAGAGGCTTTCTCCCTGGACGCCGGAACCCATCCGGATATAGGAATTAGGCGCAATGTCCAGGACCTTCTCCTCCCCATCCCGGAAAAGCAGCTCCAGGCTCCCGTTCCAGCGGGCGTTGTAGGTGAACTTCTCCGGTTCGGCCACGTCCTCCTCGGTCAGCCCGGAGATATTCGTTATCATCCTGGCCCGGAGGCCGAAGGGGGAGAGTACGATATCCGCGTAGATCTTCTCCGCATCCGCACCGCCCTGGGGTTTGGCGACCTTGGTGAGGCAGGGCTTCAGCTCCGCCTCCGCCTCCAGATAGCCGGGGGCCCAGCTCTCCCGTGTCTCGTTTTGGATCAGGCCGAAGAGCCGGAAGGTGACGCGTCCCAGGCCATTCAAGCCGTTGGCCCAATAGACGTAGGTCCTCTTTGCGGGATTTGTCTCCCCGGTATCCAGCGGCGCGTTCCAGATGCCGCTCACAGACCGGGCGGGGTAGCCATCCTCCTTCAGGGGGCAGATGAGTATGTCCGGTGCCCACCCCCCTTCCATGCTGCCTCCGTCCAGCCGTTCCACGCTGTAGACCAGAACGATGGTGTACCTGTCCGTCACCGCCTCGTGGAGGGTAAGGCGGAGGCCGTCGTTCTCCACGGTTACGGCGATATGGTTTACATAATCTTCAATGGTCTCGAATTTCTCCGGGTACAGCCCTTCCAGCAGGCCCGCCTCCCTGGCCGCCACCCCCAGCAGGGCCAGGAGGGCGATCACCGCCGCCAGAAGGATGGCGGTGCGGATGGGGCGGCTGAGCTTTCGTTTCGCCGGGGCGGTCAGGACCGGCTCAAGGAGCTCCTCATCCGTCTCTCCCAGAAATTCCGTCAGCTGCCACGCCGTCATGGGTCGATCCCCTCCTTCCGCAGATAGTCCCGCAGGCTTTCCCGCAGCTTCCCCAGCTTCCTGTGCAGGGCGCTGCGGCTCATGCCCTCCGCCTTCGCCAGGTTTTCCAGGGTCTCCATGCCCCAGTACCGCCGGAGGAAAAGGTCCCGGTCCCCCTTCGGCAGGCTCCGCAGGAAGCCGTTCAGAGCCCGCACCGCCTCCCGGCCCAGGGCCTCTTCCTCCAGGGTCGTGCCGGAGACGCAGTCCTCCAGCTCCTCCAGAGCCAGGGCGGTCTCGCCCCCGAAGCGCTTTTCCGCATGGTCCCGCCGCCACCGGTTCAGGGACAGGTTCCGGGTGATCTTCCCCAGAAAGGCCCCCAGGCGGGCGGGCCTATGGGGCGGCATGGCGTTCCAGGCCCGGAGCCAGGTGTCCGAAACGCATTCCTCGCTGTCCTCCGGGCTCTCCAGGATCCGCAGGGCGATGCTCCGGCAGAGGGGGCCGTATTTGGCGTCGGATTCCGAGATGGCCCGCTCGTCCCGGGCCCAGTACAGCTCTACGATCTCCAGATCTTCCATGGCCGCGCCTCCTTTCACCCTATAGGACACCTTTTTCCCGGGTTTTTCCCGCGTTTCGGCCCGATTTCCGAAAAAGATCCCCCGCCCCGGAGGGCAGGGGACCAAAAAGGCTCAGTTCCGATGCGGTATCTGCAGTATAGGCCGGGTCCGGCGGCTTGTCAAGGCGCGGCGGTCCGCTCCAGATCCAGGGTGATCCGGTCCCCTGCGGGAGGCGTCCAGACGAGACGCAGGGCGTCCACATGGTCGAAGTCGCCTTTAAAGTCGCTCTCCAAAAGGTAGACGTACACCCCCTTCTCCCGTTCGTAGCTGCCGTTCACGCCGCTGCCCAATCCCGCAAGGATCTCCCGTCCATCCGTATGGACATAGCAGGCGAAGTTCGACCATATGTCCAGGAAGTTGGCATACCCGTCCCCCAGGTATTCGCAAACCACGAAGGCCCGGAGATTCCCCTTGCCCCGGCCGCCCCGGAGAGCCAGATATTCGATATGGATGCGGTAGAGCCCGTTCTCCCCGGCATAGTTTGTCTCCACGGGATCAAAGCCCTCGAAAAGGCTGTCGAACCGCTCCTTCCGGTACTGCGCCTGCCGCTCCGGGTCAACCTGGTACGTTTTGGGCTCCTGAGGCGTGATTTGGGATACCTTCCCCAGTTTTTTCATGTCCAGAGGAATGGTGAGTTCCGCCCCTTCAAAGCGGATGACCAGGGTCACGGCCTTTTCCGGGCACTCCGCCACCAGGGCGAACAGTCCCTCTCTGAAAACGCCCGGACGCACCCCCAGGGGCAGAAGATTTCCCCCTGCATCCAAGACATGGATCTCGAAAGCGCCTCCCAGGTTCACCGGCGCGGGATAGTTCGGCTCCTTCACGATGGGTCCTCCCTCGGGATTTTCCAGCAGGACCTTCATCATCAGCTCCGTTGTGCAGCCGTCCGTCCAGATGCCGTCGACGCCCAGGGTCACAGACTCCCCGGCTTCGGTCATCCCTTCCGCCGTCATTTCCGGGTGCACCGGCTCATGGTCCCCGTAAAGCCAGGCCCGCACGTGATCCAGCTGAGCTGCATCGGGGTCACTCAAGCCCTGCCGCTCCCGGGGGATGCCGCCGCTCTCCAGGGGGTACTCCACTCCGTCGATGCGCAGGGCTTTCACCTGCCGAATGTCCACCAGGTCCCGGAACTGGACGTTCAGAAGGCTCACCCCCTGGCAGGTACTGTCCTTGCGGAGGCAGGCATTACCGGTCAGATCCACGCTCTGTTCTTCCCCGTCCCGGAACACCAGCTCCAGGCTCCCGGTCCATGGATCGTTTATATGGGTCTGATCCGGCTCCGGGGCGTTCTCCAGGGTCATGGCCCCGATGTTCGTCATCACATGGGCCCGGAAGCCGAAGGGAGAGAGGACGATGTCCGAATACAGCTCCTTCGTGCTCAGGTCCCCCCGGAGCTTAGCGGTCCGGGTGGGGCAAGGCTTCAGCTCCGCCGTCGCCTCCAGGTAGCCGGGAGTGAAGGTCTCCCCTGTCTCCCAGTTTTTCAGGCCGAAAAGGCGGAAATACACGCGCCCCAAGCCGCCGGTCCAGCCATAGCATCGCCAGACATCGGTGATTTTAGCCGGATCGGTATCCCCCAGATCCAGCGCTTCGCCCCCGGAACTGATATAGGTCAGAGGGTAACCCTCCTCCGTCTGGGCACGGATTATGGAGTCCAGGCCCCAGCCCTCCATGCTGCCTCCGTCCAGCCGCTCCACGGTGTACACCAGCAGGACGGTGTACCCGTCCGTCACCGCCTCGTGGAGGGTCAGGCGCAGGCCCTCGTTCTCCACGGTCACGGCCACGTGGTTTACATAATCTGAAATCGTCTCATACTTCTCCGGGAACAGCCGCTCCAGGAAGCCCGTCTCCCTGGCCGCCACCCCCAGCAGGGCCAGGAGGGCGATCACCGCCGCCAGGATCAGGGCGGTGCGAAGGGGGCGGCTGAGCTTCTTCTTCGCTGCCGGGGTCAGGACGGGTTCGATGAGCGTCTCCTCCGTCCGGCCCACGGACTCCATCAGTTCCATTGCCGTCATAAGTCGATCCCCTCCTTCTGCAGATGATCCCGCAGGCTTTCCCGAAGCTTACCCAATTTTCTGTGTACCGCGCTCACGGAAAGCCCGGTCTGTTTTGCCAAAGACTCCAGGGTCTCCACGCCCCAGTACCGCCGCAGAAACAGCTCCCGGTCCCGATCCGGCAGGCTCCGGAGAAAGGCGTTCATCGCCCGGTCCAGCTCCCGGGACTGCACCTCATCCTCCAGGCTCTTCCCGGAGACGATCTCCCCCAGCTCCTCCAGAGCCAGGGCGGTCTCGCCGCCGTACCGCTTTCCCGCGTGATCCCGGCGCCATCGGTCCAGGGCCAGATTCCGGGTGATCTTCCCCAGGAAGGCCCCCAGACGGGAGGGGCGCTGGGGCGGCATGGTGTTCCAGGCCCGGAGCCAGGTATCCGAAACGCACTCCTCCCCGTCCTCCGGGATCTCCAGGATCCGCAGGGCCACGCTTCGGCACAGGGAGCCGTATTTCCGGTCCGATTCATCGATGGCCCGTTCATTCCGGTCCCAATAGAGCTGTACGATCTCGGTATCTTCCATGGCCGCGCCTCCTTTCACCCATTAAGACGGGATCCTGCGGGGTTTTTTCTGCTTTTTCGCGGAAAACAAAGCGAAATCGGCGCCGCCTCATTGAGGCAGCGCCGAAACAGATACCGGAATTACTCCGCTTCCTTCTCCACGGGGGACTCGGGGGCGTTCTTCCTCACGCTCTCGATGCCGTTGAGGCAGGTGTCCTTGGTCTTGTAGCCCTGGGAGGCCAGGATGATCTCCCCGTTCCGGGCTTTCAGGCGGAAACGGAACTTGCCGCCCTTGTCCTCGAAGATCTCGAACTTGGGGTGCTTGACCTTCTCGAAGCCCTCGACGGTCTGGTCCTCCACGCCGCCCGCGCAGCAGCGGCGGACGCTCTCGATCCCGTCCTTGCAGGAAGTTTCGCTCTTGTACTTCTCGCTGGTGCCGATGACCTGTCCGTTGGTGGCCAGCAGATTGAAGTGGAAGCCGGCGTCGGACGCCTTGATCACAAACTTGCCCATGATATTTCCTCCTTATATTTTTCTATAGCATTTTTGAGTGAATTCGTTTCAGCGGCGATCGTCCGCCGGGAAATCGGGGATGCCGTCCCCATCCAGATCCGGCGGCATGCCGGGTCCGCCGCCCATGGGCCCAGGGTGATCCCCATCCCCGTCCGGAGCCGGACGGACGCCGGAGCCGTACAGCTCCCGGCCCTGGATCCCCAGCGTGCTCCTCTGCTTTTCGATGATCGAGGAGAGGAATTTCCGCACCCGCTCGCAATCCTTGATATTCTTCAGCTCCAGCTTGGGGTTGGAGGAATCGCTGCTCATGAGGGTGATGGTCCCCACGCCCAGAAGCTTCTGCCCCAGGGTACGGGTGGACTTCACATCCAGCACCCGATACAGCAGAAGCTCGTTGGTCTCGCTGCGAAAAAGGCCGGTCTGCACATAGAGCCGATCCTCGTCCACCCGATAGCGGGTGAAGGACAAGGGCATACCCATGATGTGCTTCCGGTCGCTCCACAGGATGGGCTTCTCCTGAAGCATTTCCCGATATGCTTTATATTTCGCCATATGCAGCCCTCTCTTTTCTGTTTTTATATAGTATATCGCCGACGCGGCGGCCTTGTCAATCGCAATCTGTTCCCGTCGGTCCCGGCTGATTGACTTTCCGCCGGGGAGCGAATATAATGGAGAAAATATTACGGTTTCATGTTTATTCGGGAGGTATTTATGTCCGTTCTGGATGCTTCCGTCCCTGTATTCCGCTTCTTTGAGGAGATCAGCGCCATCCCCCGGCCCTCCCGGGGAGAGGACGCAATCAACGATTATCTGGAGGCCTTTGCCGCCGCCCGGGGCCTTCCCTGCCGCCGGGACGAGTCGAAGAATCTGCTCATCACCAGGCCCGCCTCCCCGGGACGGGAGAATGAGCCTCCCATCCTGTTCCAGAGCCATTCGGACATGGTCTATCTGGATCCCCCGGCGCCTCTGAAGCTCCGGGCGGAGGAGGGCTGGGTCAGCGCCGAAAACAGCACCCTGGGGGCGGACGACGGGGCCGGCACGGCCCTGATGCTGGCTCTGCTGGACGATCCGGAGCTGTCCCGACCGCCCCTGGAATGTCTCTTCACCGCCGCCGAAGAGGTGGGGCTGGAGGGAGCCAGGAATCTGCGGAGAGACATGTTCACTGCGAAGCGTATGGTGAACCTGGACGGCATGGGGGAAACGGAGACCTGCGTCACCTCCAGCGGCGGCCGCCGGATGATCCTCCATTTTCCCGTATCCTTCTCCGAATCCCTGCTGCCCTGCTATTTCCTCACCCTGGGCGGCCTTCTGGGCGGCCACTCCGGCGCGGAGATCGGAAAGGGCCGGGCCAATTCCATCCAGATGGGCTTCCGCGTCCTGTACCGTCTCCTGGGGCGAGGCGCGGATATCCGCATCGTCCGCATCGCCGCGGGCAGCCGGGAAAACGCCATTCCTTCGGATTTCCGGGTCTTCTTCGCCTCCTCCGCTCCCCTGAACCTGCTGGAGGCAGCCGCGCGCCAGGTGCTGGAGGAGCAGCGGGCGCTGTACAAAGCCGAGCCGGATATCTTTCTGACCCTGGAGGAAACGGAACGGGTGAACGCCGCCATGATCCCTGAGGACAGCGGCGCCCTCATCAGCATGGGCTACCTTCTCCCCACCGGGCCCCAGGTCCCCTCTCCGGAGCTGGGCATCCCTCTGGTTTCCCTGAACCTGGGCGCCCTGGAGCAGACAGAGACCGAAGTGCAGTTCCGCATGAACATCCGCAGCCCCCTCAAGGGGCAGCGGGAGGAGGTCTCCCGGCAGGTGGAGGCCGTCAGCTCCATCTTCGGCGGCTTTCTCTCCCTGGAGTCGGACTATCCCGGCTGGCCCTATCGGCCGGATTCTCCCCTGCGGGAGGCCCTGCGCCGGGTGCTGGCGGAGGAGGGAAAGGAGCTGAAGGAGCTATCCCTCCACGTGGGTCTGGAGGCCGGGATCTTCAGCAGCCTCTGCCCGGAGATGGACATCATCACCTACGGTCCCGTCGAGGAGGACTGCCACACCCGCCGGGAGCGGATGGACCTGGAAAGCCTTCGCCGCAGCTACGGCGTCCTGGCCCGGCTCCTGGCCCTGATCTGAACGAAAACAAAGAAAAACGAAATATCATAGATTGCGTGCAAGAGGAAAGGAGACATCATTATGTTCCGTAAGATCCCGTACGTCCCCGCAGAGCTCAAGGTCGTGGACGAGCTGCCCGGCATGTTCGGCCGCCCCGCCACCCCCCTGAGGAATTTCCCCGTCACCCCCAGAGAAAACATGATGGCCCTGTACTACGAGAAGCATCCCTTCTGGATGCCTGTGTCCAACGAGGGCAAGATGATCGGTTCCGCCCTGTACAGCGATAACCTGGGCCGGGGCATGGGACACGACAACACCGACAGCTTCGGCATCGAGTGGGAATACATCGCCACCGTAGGCGGCTCCATCGTCCGGCCCGGCGAGCCCCTGCTGGCGGATGTGAACGAATGGAAGGAAAAGATCCACTTCCCGGATATCGATACCTGGGACTGGGCAGGCGAAGCGGAAAAGGTGAAGCTGGACGGCCGCTTCCCCTACCAGATCTCCCTGGTGAACGGCTTCTGGTTCGAGCGGCTCATCAGCTTCATGGACTTTGCCCCCGCCGCCATGGCCCTGGTGGACGAGGACCAGGAGGATGCGATCCTGGAGCTGTTCCAGGCCAGCACCGATTTTGCCTGCAAGGTCATCGACAAGCTCTGCGAGAATTACCCCATGCTGGACGGCTTCAACATCCACGACGACTGGGGCTCCCAGAAGGCCCCCTTCTTCTCCGACGAGATCGCCTACAAGTTCTTCGTCCCCTTCATGAAGCAGCTCACCGGCCATATCCACAAGTGGGGCCGCTACGCCACCCTCCACTCCTGCGGCCACGGGGAAGACCGGGTCCAGTGCTTCATCGACGGCGGCTTCGACGAATGGGATCCCCAGGTCATGAACGACATCCACGCCCTGTACGACCGTTACGGAGACAAGATCGTCTTCGGCGTCTGGCCGGACAAGTTCGATCCCGAGACCGCCACGGAGGAGGAGCAGCGGGAGGCTGCCCGCGCCTTCGTCAAGCAGTTCAACCAGCCGGGCAAGCCCGCCATTCTGGGCCACTACGGCGCCTGGGCCAACACCCCGGTGTTCCTGGAGGAGGTCTACGTCGCCTCCCGGAAACTGTATTGCGAATAAAGGAAAATCCCATCCCCGTCCGTGTTCGGCAATACCGAACACGGACGTTTTTATTGTGCGAAATTGCCGGAAAGACATTGCATTCCCAACAAGAATGAGATATAATTCATAAACTGGACTTATTTTGTAAAACAAAAATCCCAGAATACTCCGAATATGGGAGGCGATAGGAAAAATGGACGGAATCGACGAGATCCTGAAGGCGGAGAAGGAGGCCGAGCGCATCCTGCGGGAGGCGAAGGAGGCTGCCGCCGCCGCAGAGGGCTCCGCCGAAGGATACCGCACCCGCGCCCTGGAAGCTGCCCGCCGGGAGGGCGAGGAGGAGGCCGCCGCCCTGGTGAAGGCCGGGGAGGAACGGGCCGCCAGACGGCGGGAAGAGCTGAAGGCCGTTGCGGACGTGAAAAACAGCGAGCTTCGGGCCAGAGCGGAGGAAAACATGGAGAAAGCCGCCGCTTGGGTCGCCCAGGCGCTTTCCGAGGTCTGACATGGCGATCGTAAAGATGAAAAAGCTGCGGCTCGCCGCCCTGGGGAGCCAGCAGTCGGACCTGATGTACGAGCTCCAGCGCCTGGGCTGCGTGGAGCTGCGCCCCTGCGAAGCGCCGGAGGGGTACCTCACCCCGGATACCGGCGGGGACCGGGACCAGCGCATCGAGACGCTGCAGGAGCAGAAGAAACGGGCGGAGGCCGCCCTGAAGCTGCTGAAGCAGTACGCCTATGAAAAAACGGGGCTCTTCCCCGCCCGGGACCAGATCACGGAGGCGGACTTTTTCGCCGATATCCGGGAGGAAGCCCAGCGGGCCTGCGGGAGCATCCTGGAGGCCGCGGCCACCCTGGACCAGCTCCAGGGGGAGATCTACGCCCAGCGTTCCCTGGCGGATTCCCTGGCCCTGTGGGAACCTCTCAGCCTGCCGCTGGAGATGACCGAGACCCGCCGGACCCGCATCCGCCTGGGCTCCATCCCTGTGAGCCGCGGGACGGAAGCGCTGGAAACCGCTCTGGCCGAGGTCGGCGGCGAGGTCGCCGTCGTTCCCGCGGGCACCGACCGGGACCGGGCGGGGGTCATGGTGGTCTATGCCCGGGAGCTGGAATCCGCCGTGGAGCCCGTGCTCCGGGGCTTCAGCTTCGAGCGCGCCCCCACCGGCGGCCGTACCGGCAGCGCCGGGGAGAATATCGCCGCCGCCCGCAAGGCGGAGGAGCACGCCCGGCAGGACATGGACGAGGCCAAGGCCTATCTGAAGGAATGCGGCCAGTACCGCCGCCTGATCCGCCTGTACTCCGACCGGCTCACCCTGGAGCTGGACGCCGCTGCGGCGGAAGGGACGCTGCTCCGCACCTCCTCTGCCTTCGCCATGACGGGATGGGTGGACGAACCCAGCGTGCCCGCCCTGGAGGAGCTTCTGGGCAAGTACTGCTGCGCCTGGGAGCTTTCCGATCCGGAGGAGGGAGACACGATCCCCATCAAGCTCCGGAACAACGCCTTTACGGAGCCGCTGAACATGGTCACGGAGATGTACAGTCTGCCGGACTACCGGAACGTGGACCCCAACCCCCTCATCGCCCCCTTCTTCTGCATCTTCTTCGGCATGATGTTCAACGACCTGGGCTACGGCCTGGTGTTCATCATCCTCTCCCTGATCGTGCAGAAGAAATTCAAGCTCACCGGCGGCACGAAGAACATGATCCGCCTGGTGCTGGAATGCGGCGTCACCACCGCCATCTTCGGCATCATCACCGGCAGCTTCTTCGGGGACGCCATCCCCGTGGTGGCGAAGCTGCTGGGGAAGGAAGTGACCATTCCCTCCCTGCTGAATCCCCTGGCGGATCCCATGAGCGTGCTGATCCTCTCCCTGGTCCTGGGGGTCATCCAGATCCTCTTCGGCATGGGAGTCAAGGCATACATCCTCATCCGGGACGGGAAGCCCCTGGACGCCCTCTTCGACGTGGGCAGCTGGTGGCTCCTCTTCGCCGGGATCGCCGTGGGCGCCCTCCGGGGCTTCTGGTGGATCGCCATCGCCGGCGTCGCCGCCCTGGTGCTGACCCAGGGCAGAGCCAAGCCCACCATCCCCGGCAAGATCGTAGGCGGCATCGCCAGCCTCTACGACATCACCAGCTATTTCAGCGATATCCTGTCCTACTCCCGTCTGATGGCCCTTATGCTGGCCGGCGGGATCGTGGCCAGCATCGTGAACGTGCTGGGCTCCCTCTTCGGCAGCGTGATCCTCTTCATTCCCATCTTTGTTATCGGTCACGTGTTCAACATTGGCATCAACGTGATCGGCACATACGTCCACGCAGCGCGGCTGCAGTATCTGGAGTTCTTCGGCAAGTTCTATGTGGACGGAGGCAAGGCCTTCCGTCCGTTGGACCGGAAAACCAAGTATTTTGAAATCATTAAGGAGGAATCCATCCATGGCTGAGTTTATCAATGCATTCGGCGGTCTCGCGCTGGCGTTTCTGGGAGGCGGCCTCGCCGCCGTCCTTTCCTGCATCGGTTCCGCCCGGGGCACCGGCATGACCGGTGAAGCCGCCGCCGGTCTGGTGAGCGAAGATCCCGAGCAGTTCACCAAGTGCCTGATCCTGCAGGTCATCCCCGGCACCCAGGGCCTGTACGGTTTCGTTATCTGGTTCTTCGTCCTGCTGCAGATCGGCATCTTCGGCGGGTCCGGCGTTCAGACCCTCACCATCCAGCAGGGCCTGGGCTACCTGGTCGCCTGCATCCCCATGATGCTGGGCGGTCTCATCTCCGCCAAGTATCAGGGCCGCGTCGCCGCCGCCAGCATCAATATCGCAGCCAAGAAGCCCGACGACTGGTCCAAGGGCATCATCCTCTGCGTCATCGTGGAGTTCTACGCGATCCTCTCCCTGATCGCCTCCATCCTGATGATCCTCAACGTGAAGTAAGATGAAGGGGATCGAAAACATCGCGCAGCGCATCCTGGAGGACGCGCAGCAGGAAGCGAAGGATCTCCTGACCCAGGCGGAGCAGAAGGCCGCCGAGGCCAAGGCTGCCGCGGACCGGGAAGCCGGTCAGCTGCGGGAGACCCTCCGGAAGGAGGGGGAGGCCGAGGCCGCGCGGCAGTACGACCTGCTCCTGGCCGCCGAGGAGACGGAAAACCGGAAGCAGCTTCTGAGCGCCAAGCAGGAGCTGGTGGCCCGGGCCTTCCAGCGGGCGGTGGAACAGCTCTGCGCCCTGGAGGACGAGCCCTATGCGCAGCTGCTGGCCAGGCTCGCCGCCTCCGCCGCCGAAACGAAGCAGGAACAGATCATCCTCAACGAGCGGGATAAAGCCCGCGTCGGCACTCGGGTGGTGGAGGAGGCCAACCGCCTCTGCTCCGGCAGCCTGACGCTGGCGGAGGAATGCCGCCCCATCGTGGGCGGGCTGATCCTCTCCCAGGGGAAGATCGAGGTGAACTGCGCGCTGGACACCCTGGCCGCCCTGCGCAGGAACGAGCTGGCGGGCAAGGCCTCCGCGCTGCTGTTCGGATAAGGAGCCGCCGTGAGAAAGCATAAGGATACGGATTACCTCTTTCTCTCCTCCTACCTCCATGCCCGGGAAGCCCGGGCGGGAGAAGCCGGGTCCGAGACGGATAAGGCCGCCATCCTCCGGGATCTGGAAAGCCTTGCCCCGGATCCGAAGATCGTGGATTTCTTTCGGGTGAAATACGATTACCATAACGCCAAGGTCTTTCTGAAAAGCATCGCCGCCAACACGGACAATTCCCGGCTGTATTCCCCGCTGGGCCGGGTGACCCGGGAGGATCTCATGCTGGCCTACCGGGACGGGAAGACGGACAAGCTCTCCCCCACCTTCAGCCAGGCCTTTCTCCAGGCGGACGAGATCCTCTCCCGCACCAAGGACCCCCGGCTGGCGGACTTTCTGCTGGACAAGGCCTACGTGCAGGAGCTGAAAGCTACGGCGGACGCCACCAGGGCCAAGCTTCTCATCCGCTACGCCGCGCTGAACGCGGACGCCCTGAACCTCCGGGCCCTGGTGCGGATGCTGAAGAGCGGCGTGGAGCCGGAGCAGCTGAACCAGGTGCTGACGGACTGCGGCACCGTTTCCCTGAAGGACGTGAACGCGGCCTACCCGGACGCGGCGGCCACCCTGGCCCTGTACCGGAGCACCGGCCTCGCCTCCCTTCTTCCGGAGGCGGAACGGGCGGCCCGGGGGGGCGGCTTCTCCGCCTTTGAACAGGGCTGCCGCAGTCTCCTGGCGAACTGGATGGATCAGGCTCGGTTCACCCCCTTCGGGGAGGACGTTCTGATCCGCTACCTCTATCGACTGGAGGCGAAGGAAGCATGAGCGCATACAAGGTCGCGGTACTGGGAGATCGGGAGAGCGTCATGGGCTTCCGGGCTCTGGGCCTGGATGTGTTCCCCGCGGAGCCGGAGACGGCCGCAGCGGTGTTCGACGCCGCCATGAGCGGCGAAGGCCAGCCCTACGCCATCATCTACATCACCGAAGAGCTGATCGCCCCGCTGAAGGAGCGGATCAACGCGGCGAAAGAATCCATGACCCCCGCCATCATCCCCATCCCCTCCAAAAACGGCACCCTGGGTCTGGGCATGGACGCCCTCACCTCCGCCGTGGAGCGGGCTGTTGGCGCAAATATCCTCTGAGCTCCGGCTCAGATCCTATCGTCGAAAACTCCCGCCGGACAGCCGGTGGAATTCGGAATGAACGGAGTTTGAATATGGGAAAAATCATCAAGGTATCCGGGCCGCTGGTGGTGGCGGACGGTCTGGCCGACGCCGGCATGGCCGACGTGGTCAAGGTCGGCGCCCAGGGTCTGAAAGGCGAGATCCTGACCATGACCGGCGACACGGCGTCCATTCAGGTCTATGAGGAGACCGCAGGCCTGGGTCCCGGGGCGGAGGTGTACACCACCGGCGCTCCCCTGAGCGTGGAGCTGGGCCCCGGCATGCTGGAGAACATTTACGACGGCATCCAGCGCCCTTTGACGGAGATCCGGGCCCTCGCCGGCGAGACCATCGCCCGGGGCATCGACATCCCCGCTCTGAACCGGGAGAAGAAATGGCACTTCGTCCCCGTCAAGCAGGCGGGCGACCGGATCAGCGGCGGCGACATCATCGGCACCGTGGAAGAGACCAGCGCTCTGACCCATCGGATCATGGTGCCCCACGGGGTGGTCGGCACCCTGAAGAGCATCACCGAAGGGGACTTCACCGTTACGGAAACCGTGGCGGTGGCCGAGCTGGAACGGGGAGGCGAGCGGGCCCTCACCATGATGCAGACCTGGCCCGTGCGGATCGGCCGTCCCTATCAGCAGAAATTCCTGCCGGACACCCCCATGCAGAGCGGCCAGCGGGTCATCGACACCCTCTTCCCCATCGCCAAGGGCGGCACCGCCGCGGTGCCCGGCCCCTTCGGCAGCGGCAAGACCGTGGTGCAGCACGCTCTGGCCAAGTGGTCCGACGTGGACGTGGTGGTCTACATCGGCTGCGGCGAGCGGGGCAACGAAATGACGGACGTGCTCATGGAGTTCCCCGAGCTCCAGGACCCCCGCACCGGGGAACCGCTGATGAAGCGCACGGTGCTCATCGCCAACACCTCGGATATGCCTGTGGCGGCCCGTGAGGCCTCCATCTACACCGGCATCACCATCGCGGAATACTTCCGGGACATGGGCTACGACGTGGCCGTCATCGCGGACTCCACCTCCCGCTGGGCCGAAGCCCTGCGTGAGATGTCCGGCCGTCTGGAAGAGATGCCCGGCGAAGAAGGCTACCCCGCCTACCTGGCCTCCCGTCTGGCCCAGTTCTACGAACGGGCGGGCTGCGTGCAGTGTCTCTCCAGCGAAGTGCGCCGGGGCAGCCTCACCGCCATCGGGGCCGTTTCCCCTCCCGGCGGCGATACCTCCGAGCCCGTCAGCCAGGCCACCCTGCGCATCGTGAAGGTGTTCTGGGGCCTGGATTCCGGTCTGGCTCACGCCCGGCACTTCCCCGCCATCAACTGGCTGAACAGCTACTCCCTGTATATGGATAACCTCCGGGGCTGGTTTGAGAAGAACCTGGGCCGGAGCTTCCTGGAGAACCGGGCCAAGGCCGTGGCCATCCTCCAGCAGGAAAGCGAGCTCCAGGAGATCGTCAAATTGGTGGGACAGGATTCCCTCTCCCCCGCGGACCGGCTCACCATGGAGACCGCCAAGATGATCCGGGAGGACTACCTCCAGCAGAACGCCTTTGTGGACATCGACAACTACTCCTCTTACGACCGCCAGTCCATCCTCCTGGATATCATCCTCCAGTACGACGCCCAGTGCCGCCGGGCCATCGCCGGCGGGGCGGACCTGGGGAAGCTCATCTCCATCGAGGTCCGGGACCGGATCGGCCGCGCCAAGTCCGTGCCGGTAGAGGAATACCCCACCGCCTACTCCGCCATCGCTGCGGATATGGCGGAACAGATCAAGGAGGCGGCGCAGCATGATTAAGGAATACCGCACCATACGCGAGATCTCCGGCCCTCTGATGGTGGTCAAGAACGTAGAGGGCGTCACTTACGACGAACTGGCGGAGATCGAGCTCCCCAACGGGGAGACCCGCCGCTGCAAGGTGCTGGAGGTGGACGGCGACCGCGCCGTGGTCCAGCTCTTCGAGAGCTCCACCGGCATCAACCTGGCGGAGAGCAAGGTCCGCTTCCTGGGCCACGGCATGCAGCTGGGCGTCAGCCCGGATATGCTGGGCCGGGTCTTCGACGGCATGGGCCGCCCCATTGACGGGGGCCCCGAGATCCTGGCGGAGGAATATCTGGATATCAACGGCCTCCCCATGAACCCCGCCGCCCGGGACTATCCCTCCGAGTTCATCCAGACGGGCATCTCCGCCATCGACGGCCTGAATACCCTGGTCCGGGGCCAGAAGCTGCCCATTTTTTCCGGCTCCGGTCTTCCCCACGCCAGCCTGGCGGCCCAGATCGCCCGGCAGGCCAAGGTGCTGGGCTCCGGGGAGCAGTTCGCCGTGGTCTTCGCCGCCATCGGCATCACCTTTGAGGAATCGGAGTACTTCGTGAACGAGTTCCGGCGCACCGGCGCCCTGGACCGCACCGTGCTCTTCTCCAACCTGGCCAACGACCCCGCGGTGGAACGCATCAGCACCCCCCGCATGGCACTGACCGCGGCAGAATACCTGGCCTTCCAGCAGGATATGCACGTGCTGGTCATCCTCACGGACATCACGAACTACGCCGAAGCCCTCCGCGAAGTCTCCGCCGCCCGGAAGGAAGTCCCCGGCCGCCGCGGCTATCCCGGCTACCTGTACACGGACTTCGCCTCCATCTACGAGCGGGCCGGCCGCCGGAAGGGAAAGAAGGGGAGCATCACCATGATCCCCATCCTCACCATGCCGGAGGACGACATCACCCACCCCATCCCGGACCTGACGGGATACATCACCGAGGGGCAGATCATCCTCTCCCGGGACCTGTACCTGAAGAACATTCTGCCCCCCATCGACGTGCTCCCCAGCCTGAGCCGTCTGAAGGACAAGGGCATCGGCGAAGGCAAGACCCGGGAAGACCACTCCGGCACCATGAACCAGCTCTTTGCCGCTTACAGCGCGGGCAAGGACGCCAGCGAGCTCATGACCATCCTGGGCGAGGCCGCCCTTTCCGATACGGACAAGCTCTACGCCAAGTTCGCCGAGGCCTTTGAAAAGGAATACGTGGGCCAGGGCCAGAGCACCGACCGCAGCATCGAGGACACCCTGGATATCGGCTGGAAGCTTCTGTCCATCCTGCCCAAGAGCGAGCTGAAGCGCATCAAGCTGGAGTACATCGACAAGTATCTGCCCAAGCAGGAGGGTTAAGGCATGGCCATTTCGTCGGAAGTAAAGCCGACCCGCATGGAGCTGAAGCGGACCAAGAACCGGCTCCAGACCGCCGTCCGGGGGCACAAGCTGCTGAAGGACAAGCGGGATGAGCTCATGCGTCAGTTCATGCTGGTGGTCCGGGAAAACAAGGCCCTCCGCCAGCGGGTGGAGTCCGGCCTGGAGGAGGCCATGGGCGCCATGTCCAAGGCTTCCGCCCTCATGAGTCCCGAGATCCTGGAGCAGAGCCTCCTGTTCCCCAAGCAGGGGGTGGAGGTGGACCTGACCCGGAAGAACGTCATGAGCGTATATATCCCCCAGTACTCCTTCCGTACCCGCACCGGGGCCGCGGCGGACATCTACCCCTACGGCTACGCCCAGACCTCCGGCGAGCTGGACGAGGCCATCGACCGGCTGAGCCAGGTTTTCCAGGATATGCTGGAGCTGGCCCGGGCGGAAAAGAGCATGCAGCTCATGGCCGCGGAGATCGAGCGCACCCGGAGGCGGGTCAACGCCCTGGAGTATGTCATGATCCCCCAGATGCAGGAGACCATCCGGTACATCACCATGAAGCTGGAGGAGAACGAGCGCAGCACCACCACCCGTCTCATGAAGGTGAAGGATCAGCTGCTGAAGGAAGCCCACAACTTCGATTACTGAGATGCTTCGAATCGGACCCGCTTCGCTGGGCTCCGATTCGAGAAGGCTCCGCTCCGCTCCCCGCAGGCCCTTACGGGCCCACAGTCCGCTCCGCGCGCAGTATTTTGGGGCAGAAATGAATTCCGCCCCAAAATGTATCCAACCTATTCGCGCCTGCGGGCGCGAACTCTGCGAGGCTTATCGCGTTTATTGACTGAATCAGCCGCAGTCCGTTTTTCGGACTGCGGCATTTTTATGCGGCATCGTCCCCTATTTGTCATTTTCAAAAGCTTGAACGGCGGACGGCGCTTTGCTATAATCTCACCGCGATTACTGTTTGAGTGCCCGCGGGGTCCAGGCTCCGGGGGATAATAGGGAACCGGGTGAAAATCCCGGACGAACCGGTCACTGTGAACGGATAGTCCCGAGCACGACGCCATTGCCGCAAGGTGAGAAGGCGCTCGCGGACGCTACGCCGCAAGTCAGGAAACCTGCTCAGACGGAACGATGAGTATCCTCCGGAGAAAAGTAGCTCATCTGATGGATATCCTTCCTTCGTGTGCCCGGGCAGCGCTGCCCGCCGCGAGGGTTCCTGTCCGTTTTTATGTTTCGGGCAGGTCTCAGGTATGATTTCGATGAGCCGTTTTCCGTTCCGGTGGGAAAACGGTTTTTTCTTTTGGTGGAAAGGGCAGATCCAATTTTGCAGAAAAGGAAGAAGGAAACAGAATGAAGAAAGTCATCGCCCTGATCCTGGCCTTGCTGATGCTCGCCGCCCTGATGGGATGCGCCCGGCAGAGTGCTACGCCCACGCCGGCCCCGGCGACCCAGGCTCCTGCCACCCAGGCTCCCGCCACCGCAGCGCCCACCCCCGAGCCGACTCAGGAACCCACTCCGGAACCGACGCCCGAACCGGTCCCCGACCATTACCCGGTGACCATTTCCACTTACAACTACGCCAAGGAACCAGTTGAGGTCACCTTTGACGAATGCCCCAAGAAGGTCGTCTGCACCAACCAGACCCAGACCGAACTGATGCTCTACTTCGGGCTGGATGAGTACATCGCCGGCACCGCCTACCTGGACGGCACCATCCGGGAGGACCTGCAGGCCCAGTACGACGCCCTGAAGGCCGCCGGCAAGGAGCTCACCGTCAAGGGCTATCCCTCCAAGGAGGTCGTCCTGGCTCTGGAGCCGGACTTCATCTTCGGCTGGCGCAGCGCCTTTGCCGAGGATCAGCTGGGCGACGTTTCCGAATGGCACGACATGGGCGTAGGCACAATGATCCTCCGCTGCTCCAACAACACCGCTCCCGAGCGGAACCTGGAGACCGTGCTGCAGGATATCGCGGATATCGGCAAGATCTTCAATATCGAGGACAAGACCGGCACCTACATTTACAAGGCCCACGCCCTCATGGATGCGATCGCCAAAAAGGTGGAAAGCGTGGAGAAGCCCTATACCGCCATCATCATCGAGCCCTACGGCGGCACCTTCTACTGCTGGGGTTCCAACACCCTCACCGGCGCCCTGGTGGTGGCGGCCGGCGCGGAGTATGCTCTGCCCGACGGCGGCGACCTCTCCCTGGAGGACATCGTCAACCTGAACCCCGACGTGATCATCGTAGACTACATGGACGACGAGAATCTGACCCCCGAGGAATCCAAGGCCAACGCCATCGCTTCCATCATGGACGAGGCCGCCCTGGCCGAAGTCACCGCGGTGGCCAACGGCAAGGTCATGGCCATCAACCTCACGGACGTGTACGGCGGCGGCATCCGCATGGTGCCTTCCGTGGAGACCATGTTCAACTTCATGTACGGGGATTGATCCCCCAGTCGAAACGGGGCAGCCGGACGCATCCGTCTGCCCCTTCCGTTTTTTGAAGGGAGCGCTGTTTTGAAAAAGCGACTGAACCCGAGACATGCCATGCTGGGCGCTGCGATCCTGGTCTTTCTGGCCGCGTTCATCCTTTCCATCCTGGGCGCCGTGACCATCGGCGCAGTCAAGGTCTCCCTTTCCGACGTATACCGGATCGTGCTGTATCAGCTCACCCATATCCGCATCGGAGAGGAGAAATTCCTGTCCTCCGGCACCATGTACGAGATCGTCTGGAATCTGCGGATGCCCCGGGTCCTGATGGGCGCCCTCATCGGCGTGCTCCTGTCCACCTGCGGCGTGGTGATGCAGGCCACGGTGCAGAATCCCCTGGCAGACCCTTACATCCTGGGCATCTCCTCCGGTGCCTCCCTGGGGGCGACCTTTTCCATCATGATCGGCGCTTCGGCCATTTTCACCGGGGTGCTGGCCACCATGGGCACGGCTTTCTGGGCCTTTTTCGGCGCCCTGGGCGCCATGGCGCTGGTGATGCTCCTGGCCCATATGGGGGGCGGCCGGCTCACCTCCGCCAAGCTGGTCCTGGCGGGCTGCGTGGTGGGGAGCCTGTGCAGCGCCTTTACCAACATGATGGTCTATGTGGGCAAGGACGCGGAGAACATGAAAACCGTCACCTATTGGCTCCTGGGCAGCATGGTCTCCGCCCGGTGGCCCAAGCTCCTGCTGCCCGGCATCGTCACAGCGGTGGGGCTTCTGTTCTTCCTCACCCAGCTGCGGACCCTGAATACCCTCCTGCTGGGGGATGAGGCGGCCATCACCCTGGGGGTGGACCTGTCCAAACGCCGCAGGATCTACATGATCGTCACCTCCCTTCTCTCCGCCGTGGCGGTGTGCACCTGCGGCATCGTGGGCTTCGTGGGCCTGATGATCCCCCATATCGTCCGGGGCTTCGCAGGCTCCGACCACCGGTTCCTCCTGCCCCTGGCCGCCCTTTCCGGCGGGATCTTCCTGATCTGGGCCGACGTGGTGGCCCGGATCCTGATCGCGAATACGGAGATCCCCCTGGGCGTCATCACCTCCGCCATCGGCGCGCCGATCTTCGTATACATGATGGTGAGAAGATCTTACGGATTCGGAGGGAAAGACTGATGGAACTGGAAACAAGGGAAGTATCCGTCACCCTCTCCCGGAAGGAGATCGTGAAGCAGGCGTCCCTGCAGGTGCGGGACAACGCCTTCGTGGGGCTCCTGGGCCCCAACGGCAGCGGCAAGACCACGCTGCTGAAAAGCATCTACCGCGTGCTCAAGCCCTCCGGCGGCGTGGTGTACATCGACGGCGCGGACATCCGCACTATGAGCCACAGGGAAACCGCAAAACGTATGGGGGTCGTGAGCCAGTTCAATAATCTGAGCTTTGACTTCACCGTGGAGGAAATGGTCCTCATGGGCCGGGCCCCCCATAAGCGGGCCTTCGACCGGGATACGGAGGAGGACTACCGTATCGCGGAGGACGCTTTGCGCCGGGTGGACATGCTGGATTTCCGGGACAGGAGCTTCATCACCCTTTCCGGCGGGGAAAAGCAGCGGATCATCCTGGCCCGGGCCCTGGCCCAGCAGGTGGAGATGCTCATTCTGGACGAACCCACAAACCACCTGGACATCAAATATCAGATCCAGATCATGGACGTGGTGAAGTCCATGGGCGTGGGGGTCCTGGCGGCGCTCCACGACCTGAATCTCACCCTGATGTACTGCTCCTACGTCTACGTGCTCAAGGACGGGCGCATCGTCGCCCACGGCAATACGGAGGAGGTCATCACCGAACAGCTCATCCGGGACGTCTACGAGGTGGACTGCTCCGTCTCCCGTCACCCGGTGAGCGGCAAGCTCAACGTTACCTTTTTTTCCACATTATCATAAACAGGGAGGTCACAGGATGAAAATCGCCATGCTCAATTGTCTGAATGCAAATCAGGTCTGCACCGGGGCAGGCTGCCTCCGGGCGTTCAACAGCCGTACAAAGCACTTTGCGGAATACGGGGATATCCCTCTGGAACTGGTTGCCATGGCCCGGTGCAACGGCTGCGGCAAGGGGATCGACGAGGGCTTCCGGGAGAAGCTGGACCGGATCGTATCCGAAGGGTCGGAGGTCTGCCATTTGGGGGTCTGTACCCGCCACGGGGAAGAGAAAAAGGAATGCCGCACCATCACGGAGGCTGCCGCCTACCTGGAGGAACGGGGGGTCCGCATCGTCCGGGGCACACACTGAAAGCGGCACAGATCATGAGCCCGCTTGATTGACAAATACCCGCTCCCATGAGATAATGAGCCAGAGCTTAACGCTTTGGCTCGTTTTTGATGACCGATCGATTCGTCGGCGCGCTGCCTCCTTTCGGTGCAGCGCGCCGGGATTCTCTTTTGAGGTAAATGCCATGTCCGTACAAAAACGGGGCGGCCGTCCCCTTCTTGCCCTCGTTCTCATCCTGCTGATCCTGGTGATCCTGGCTCTGCCCTGGATCTATCTGCAGTTTGCCGCCTTCCCCTGGGACGATTACAGGACTCTGGCGGCGGAGAACGAATACCCCTTCGACTATGCGGACTTCACCGATGCGGGAGAGCTGACGGTGCGCCTGGACAAGGCGGACCTGTATTCCCTGCTGCTGGAATACTGCCCCCCGGAGGAGCTCCTGTCCGAATACGCCCCTGCGGGTCTGGTAAAGCCGGAGCTGGAGGAGCTGGGCTTCTCCCTGCAGCCGGAGGAGGCCCGGGTGAACCTGCGCCTGCGGGCCCTGGGTTTCCTGCATCTGCCTCTGCAGCTGCGGTGCGCTCTGGAGGAAGAGGGGGATGGGCTGCGGATCACCCCGGAATCGGTGTATATCGGCCCCCTGCTCCGCGTCTCCGCGGAAAAGCTGGCCCAGCGGCTGGGGCAGCCGGACCTGGTGCGGTCCTATGTGATCAGCCCCGGAGAATACGGCGCGGAGGGAGTGACTCTCCGGGCGGGGCAGGATGAGGTCCTGCTCAGCGTCACCGTGCCCTCCATGCTCCCGGATCTTCTGGATCTGAGCGTCATGCGCATCTCCCGGGGACTTGCCCTCTACGGCGTCGAAGATCTTCCTCCCGCAACCGAGGCGGCCCTGGGCCCCGGCTTCACGGCAGCCTTCCAAAAGGCTGTCGCCGAAGGGACCGCCCGGGAGTTCCTCACCTCCTATCTGGCTGTGGGGGAAGAGGGGGTGGTCCAGCTGCTGGAGGAATACACGGCGGGCATCCCGGCGGGATATCTCCCGGACCCGGAGGAGGTCGCCGCAGGCCGTGCCGCGGCGCTGGAGCAGCTGGCGGCGGGACAGCGAAAATATGAGACCGCTCTGGAGACGCTGCGGGATCTGTTCCACACCGGGAAGCTGGTCCCGGTGCCCGGAGGCTTTCAGCTGGACGGCCGGCCCCTCTCCCTCTCCGACCTGGGCTGGACCGGAGAGGAGCCGGAAGACTGGCGGCCGGTGTACCTCTGCAGCTTCCAGTCCGCCCATCCCGTCCAGGGGACGGCTCTGCCCGACGCCGATCCGGAGGCGCTGCCGGAGGGCGGCGTTCCCACGGCGGACCTGGGACTGGCCATGATCTTCCCCCGCGGGGAGAAGATCCTGCTGTACCGCACGGCCGGGGATGAGCTGGCTTTGATCCAGCTTCCGGAAGACAGTTTCCGGTCCATCCTGGGAATGAAGCGGACCCCTACCCTGTCCACGGACGAATTCCCCCGGCAGGAGAGCTGGCTCCTGACCGAAGCCCCCGCGGCGGATCTGCTGCCCGTCTATTATCTGCTGGAGGGCTGAACAAGCGTTAAAAGGGAGATGAAAGAACAGGAATGGAGCTCCGGAAAGTATTTGATACGATCCCCGAACAGTTCGACCGGTTCAGACCGCGATACAGTCCGGAATTATTCAAATCCCTGATCGGATACGCGGGGATCGGTCCGGACAAAACCGTTCTGGAGATCGGCCCCGGGACCGGACAGGCGACGGATCCGATCCTGGAAACCGGGTGCGATTATCATGCCATCGAGCTGGGAGAACACCTTTTTGCCAAGATGAAGGAAAAATACGGACGGTTCCCCAATTTCCACATCGTGAACGACGATTTCATCACCCATGATTTCGGAGACCGCAGATTCGACCTGATCTATTCGGCGGCAACGATCCAGTGGATCCCGGAGGAGGTCGCTTTTTCCAAGACCTTCGCGCTTCTGAAGCCCGGGGGCGTTCTGGCCATGATGCTGACCAAGGGGGATTACAAAACGCCGAACGAGGAACTCTATGCCCAGATCCAGAAGGTCTATGACCGGTATTTCAAGCCGGAGACCCCCTATCCCCACGGCGGCTTCCGGTATGATCGGGCTCCGGACTACGGTTACACGGATTTCGAAAGGCGGGATTTTTACGGCAGACGGGAGATGGATCCGGAGGAGTACGTCTCCTTCTGCGGGACCCACTGCGACCATATCGTGATCCCGGAGCCGTACAGAACGACCTTCTTTGACGGACTCAGAAACGCGGTGGCGGAAAACGGCGGAAAAGTTGTGTTTGAGGACACCTACGTTCTCTATCTCGCAAAAAAGCCCTTTGCCTCCGGGACGCCCCGGGACGCCTGAGCCGGCGCAGACGGCAGGGGCGTCCCCGCCCGCTTTTCATTGCAACCCCGGGGGATCCGGTGTATAATGATAAAACAGACGGTCACCACCGGGACGGGGGAGGATGCGGAAAATGGCAAAGGCCTTTGTGATCGATATATCCAAGTGCAGCGGCTGCTACAACTGCCAGCTGGCCTGCAAGGACGAGCATGTGGGAAACGACTGGAAGCCTTATGCAGCGCCCCAGCCCCGGATCGGCCAGTTCTGGATCCGGGTGGAGGAAAAGGTGGAGGGCACCCTGCCCAAGGTGAAGATCCATTATATCCCCAGGCTCTGCAATCACTGCCGCTCCGCCGAATGCATCAAGGCCTGCCCTGCGGAGGCCATCCGGCGGCGGGAGGACGGGCTGGTGCTCATCGACCCCGAAGCCTGCACCGGCTGCGGCGCCTGCAAGGCCGCCTGCCCCTACGGGGCCATCTTCATGAACGCGGAACTGAACATCGCCCAGAAGTGCACCGGCTGCGCCCATCTGCTGGACCACGGGGCAAAAATGCCCCGGTGCGTGGAGGCCTGCCCCACGGAGGCCATCCGCTTCGGGGATGAGGAAGAGCTGAAGGACGACCTTCTGGGAGCGGAAGTCCTGCAGCCCGAGTCGGGCTGCTTCCCCCGGATCTATTACCGCAACATCCCCGGCCGCTTTATCGGCGGCACCCTGTACGATCCGGCGGAGAAGGAGGTCATCATCGGCGCCCGCTGCCTCCTCACCAACGGGGGCAAGACCTGGGAGGCCGTCAGCGACGAATTCGGGGACTTCTGGTTCCGGGATCTGCCCATGGGCATATATGACCTGGTGGTACACGCCCCCGGCCGGGAATATAAGCGCTTCGACCGTATCCGGCTGGAAAAATCCGTAAATCTGGGAGATATCCCCCTTCTTCCCGGAAATGCAGATTAACACTTGTACTTTCGGGATAAATCCTGTACAATGTATAATACACACCGAAAAAATTCATGGAAGTAATTAGACAGAACGAATAAAGGAAAGGATGATCACCATGGGCTCCAGATACTCTCACGTTTTTGCACCCATCCGCATCCGGGGGATCGACTTCAAAAACCGCATCACCCTGGCCCCCCCCTCTCCCAACCTCGCCAGCGCGGACGGTCTCGTCACTCATGATTTCGTGGACTGGTTCCGTATGTTCGCCCGGGGCGGCGTCTGCACCCTGTACGTGGGCAACTGCTCCATCGACATCACCGAGTGCAAGGACGAAGCCTTCCAGCTGAACCTCGCCAACCCCAACGGCGTGCTTCCAATGACCTGGTACGCGGACATGTGCAAGCAGTACGCCTGCCACGCCTCCTTTGAGATCAACCACAACGGCGAGAACACCCGGTACGAGACCGTGGGCCACTGGCCCTACTCCTCCTCCGCCCGCATCTCCGACAACGAGCGCCGGGCCGCCCAGATGAACAACCGCGAGCCCCATCCCTGCATCGAGATGAGCATCGACAAGATCCACGAGACCATCGAGAAGTACGGCGCGGCTGCGGGGCAGATGAAGAGAGCCGGCATGGACATCGTCCTGGTCCACGGCGGCCACGGCAACCTCATCAGCCAGTTCACCAGCCCCCTGTACAACAAGCGCACCGACGAGTACGGCGGCGACACCAAGGGCCGTGCCCGCTTCGCCATCGAGGTCTGCGATTCCATCCGCCGTCACTGCGGCGAGGATTTCGTCATCGAGTTCCGTATCTCCGCCGACGAGATCGCTCCGGAGGGCATGCACTTTGACGAGACCCTGGAGCTCATCGGCTACCTGAAGGATCACATCGACATCCTCCATGTTTCCGCCGGCCTCCACAGCGACTTCAACATGGCCTACTTCAACAACTGGTGCCAGAACTACCTGATGGACCACGGCTTCAACGTCCACTATGCCCGGGACATCAAGAAGGCCTACCCCGATCTGCTGGTGAACACCGTGGGCTCCATCATGAGCCTGGACTACGCCGAGGAGATCATCGCCAACGGCTGGGCGGACTTCGTGTCCATGTGCCGTCCCCTCATGGCCGACCCGGATATGCCCAACAAGTACGCGGAGAACCGGCCCGAGGACCGGCGTCCCTGCCTGCGCTGCAACACCTGCATGAACCACCTGATGATCCCCAAGCCCATCTTCTGCGCCATCAACCCCATCTCCGCCATGACCGGCGAGATCAAGGACGGCATCGTACATAAGGCTGCCAAGAAGAAGAAAGTCGCCATCGTGGGCGGCGGCCCCGGCGGCATCCAGGCCATGCAGACCCTGCTGGACCGCGGCCATGACGTCACCCTGTACGAAAAGAGCGACCATCTGGGCGGCAACGTGGTCGGCGCGGCCGTTCCCTATTTCAAGATCGACGTCCGGGATTACCTCAAGTGGATGCGGCATACCGCCCAGCAGTGCGCTGCCCGGGGCGCCAAGATCCTGCTGAACACCGAAGCCACCAAAGAGATGCTGGATATGGGCAACTACGACGCCGTCGTTCTGGCCGTAGGCGCGGAGCCCATCATCCCCAAGAGCATCCCCGGCATCAACAAGCCTCACGTTCAGTGGGCGCCCGACGCCGAGGCGGACCTCAGCAAGGGCGGCAAGGACATCGTCATCGTCGGCGCCGGCCAGGTGGGCCTGGAGGCCGCTCTGGACTTCGCCCATGACGGTGAGGAGCCCGGCAAGGTCCCGGCCCGGGATCCCAAGGACACCATCGCCTTCGGCAGCCCCCTCACCGCCCCCAACACCTCCGGCACCAAGCGGAAGATCACCGTCATCGAGATGCTGGCTCCCATGGCTTCCATGCGTCGGAGCCGGGGCAGCATGGATCTGATGAAGGCCCTGAAGGACTACGACGTGGAAATCAAGTACGAGACCGCTCTGGCGGAAATCAAGGACGACTGCGTTGTGGTAAAGGACGCCAAGACCGGCGAGCTCAGCGAGATCAAGGCCGACACCGTGCTTCTGGCCATGGGCATCAGGCCGCGGCTGGACGTGGTGGACTCCCTGCGGCACTGCGCCCCCGAGAGCAACGTTGCCATCGTGGGCGACTGCAACAACAAGGCCGGCACCATCTCCGAGGCCGTCAACCAGGCTTTCCAGGCCTGCATCCACATCTAAATCAGTTCATTCGCCCCGGACCCGCTTACGTCGGGCTCCGGGGCGAGTCATAAAAAGGAGAAGTATCATGAGAGATTTTAAGGGCAAGATCGTATTCGTCTCCGGCGGCGCCTCCGGCGCCGGTCTCGGCCAGGCCAAGGTCTTCGGCCGGGAGGGCATGAAGGTCGCCATCGGCGACGTGCGGCAGGACGCGCTGGACAACGCCGTGAAGGAACTCATCGCCTTCGGCATCCCCGAGAAGGATATCCTGGCCATCAAGGTGGACCTGACCGACCGCG
>JAEEGK010002166.1_pt1 | contig 49092 bp, 21 predicted proteins | sample 8958771 | NCBI WGS metagenome assembly JAEEGK01 (sample SAMN16246547, study PRJNA631951) | gut metagenome | biome: gut microbiome; feature: rumen; material: SC-attached | host: Bos | place: Iran: Karaj | collected 2018-10 | reverse complement strand
GATTGAGGATTATGCCCAATCCCCAACCCCCAATCCCCAATCCCCAAGAATAAAAAATTTCAATACAATCACCAAATAATAAAAATAATCAAAATTCTAATAATAAAAATAACAATTTGAATAATAATAAAAATTTAAGTCTTAATAAAAATAATACAAATACTAACAATATTAAAAATATTAATAATAAAGAAAATATAATATAAAACAGAATCAATCAAAACAATAAAACAAAGAAAATCAATAAATATAAAAAAAAACACCAGCAAAAAAAGATTATTTAAAAGAAAAAGAAAAAATCAAAAAAAAGATTTTCCACATCAATAAAGAATAATAATATTAATAATTAAAGAAATATGCAAATTTAACTTAAAGTAAAAAAGAAAATGATTTTATTATTCAAATTCATAAACAATTTTGTCCAAATGTAGAAAAAAATTAGAATTAAGAAAAGTCAAATAATCAAAATTTAAAAATTAAAAGAATTATACAAATCCAATTGATGATAATTTAAATAATTTTTTGAATAATAAAGAAAAAGAAAACTTTAAAAAAAAAAGAAGATGAATATAATTATGATAAAAATAGAATTTTTATTGAATTAGAAAAAAATGAAAATGATAATAATATTTTAGAAGAAAATATAAAAGAAGAACATAATATAATAAATAATACTACATTTGAAACAAATAATAATGAAATTGAAAATAATAAAATTGAAATACCAAATGATATTGAAATTGATAATAAAAATTATGATAATAATAATAAAATAAATCCTAATTATGAAAGTGATTTTGGTAAAATTGAAGAATTAAAAATTCAATTAGAAAAATCACTTGGTGTTGATTTATTTAAAGATATTTATCATATTGTTGATGAAACTACTGATTTAAATGAAATTAAATTTGTTGAAGAAAAAAACAAAAGTAAAATTAAAAAGGAATGATCTAGTAATGAAAAATATAAACAAATGAAATTAATAATGCAATGCAAAAAATTCCTGAAGTTTTTTCTATTGTTTCTCAAGAAAGAATTTCAACTTTTCAATAATGAATTGTTTTATATATATTTTTATTTATTTTGTATGTTTAAATAAAATGCAATTTAATCTTATTTATAAAATTAAAATAAAATCTACAAAAAAATTCTTTAAATGAATTCATTTAATCAAAATATTTACATTAAAATAATTAACAATAATAAAAAATAATTTTAAAATATCTTCTTTACAAAAAAATACTTTCTTAAAAATAAAATTTAAACATTTTTATTTTTACTGAAATTTTATTTGGAAAACTTCATAATCAGAAACAGTTAAATTTTTTTCTTTTACTAAAATTAATTGATTCATTCCTTCATAAGAAGAAGAAGAATTATGATAACTATTATTATTATGTAAACATTCAGAAACAATATGAATACAATGTCCATATCAAAAAACAGGTCCATGATTTGCATAATGACCAACTGCTTGTTCAGGAATTATAATTTCAAATTTTCTTAATAAATTAAGTGAGAAAATAAAAAGCAAGTTCATCATTATTCCAACTACTTATATTAGGTTTTGTCCAAGATTTTGAAGTATATCCTCCAAATCTTAAAAATACCTATTGTTTATTATAACATCAAAAACAAAGTCACAGAAAGTAAGTTTAATTTGTAAGTTTTTTTATAAATCATTTTTATTTATTATTTGATTAAAATTGGTATAGAAATAAAACAAATAATTAATTATTATTGATTTGCTTTGGATTTAACAATTTCATTTATAACCATGAATGATCCATCTAATTCTATTTCAATAATATAATTGTTAATTTTAATCATAACTAGTCATATATTAATCTTTTTCATTTTAATTTTTTATTTCTGTTGTGATTAAAATATAATCTACATCGAATTCGATAAAATCCTTTAAAAATATATTTTATTTTTTGTATAAATTTCTCAAATTTGAATATTTACATTTATAATAATTATAATGTTGTTCTTCTATATTTAGGTTTAAATGTGAAGAGTTTATTTCATAATTTTTGATAGAATTTCCTATTTGAAGTTATCTTATATCATTCATGAATTAATTTGTTAGAATCAATTTTTAATGTTTTATAGACACACTAAATTCATTGTTTCTTTAAAGTGGTTTTCATCCATTTTATATATTATTTATTTTTTAGTTAGGATATATTAACTAATTTTTTATTTATTCAATAATCTTAGTTCATATAATCATTATTAATTGAAAAAAATCACTAATAATATTTAGAATTATTTATATTTTAATTATTTACAGATGATTCTTCAAATTTACCTTCAATATCTTTTCCACTTTGTAAAATATTAATATAAAAAAAGTGAAGTTCTTCAGGGGTTTCTATATTTTTTATAATAATATATTCATTTTCATTGCTTAAATTAGTATTTAAAGATTTAGTTTTTTTTTTGGTTAAAGTACTTTGAGATGTTGAAATAATATTTGTTTGTGATTGAATAGTTTTTTCAAATTTATTTATAATCTTTTTATTATTTATATTTTTATTTTGTTTATTTTTCGTATAGTTTTTCTGATTTATTATTTTTTTATATACCCCATTATAATACATTTTAATATTATTTATTGTTGAAGGAATAACCACGGAATAATTTTCTGATGACAAACTATTATTTTGAGAAGAAAAAGTGGTTTTATTTCTTTTATATAATTCATTTTTTACTTTTGGTTTAAATTTATTTTGTTTATTTGAACTATTTGAATATTTTTTATTAAAAAAATTAGAAGAATAAGAACTATTACAAGAAGTTATCATTTCATTTAAATTTCTTTTTCTTAAATTTTTTTCTTCTGAATTTTTCTTTCCAAAAAAATTAGTCATTGGGAATCCTGTATTATAAGAATTACCTTTCATATTTTTAATTTTATTTAGACTGGAAGTAAATTTAGAAAAAGAAGAAATTTTCGGAGAATTTGCAACAGAATTTGAATTTTTAGAATTATTTTTTTTCTTATTCTTTTTTTTTTTGTTTGAATTTGTTGATTTAATATTACGATTTGTTGAATAACTTCTATAAATATCATTTAAAATTTTATTTGATTTATTTATATAATTTGATACATTAAGAATTTGATTATTTGCAGTTGTTGTTAAAATTCTTTTTGTTTGGGAAATTAAATTAGGAATATTTAATTTTGTTCTAGATAAAGGAGACATAAAAATTATGTTTTTTAATTTAAGGTTCTTTCTATTTATGTTTGTGGTCATTAAAAATTTATTTATATTATATAATTTTTAATTTATTAAAAATAATTAGTTTATGTTGAGAAAGTATTATTTTAAAATTATTTTCCAACCAAATTTAACCTAATAAATAATTTTAATATTCTTTTTCTTTACTGTTTCATTTTATAATTTTATCATAATTATCTATCAATATATTTAGAATATCTCACTAACAATATATAATCTATCTCAAAATTAATTATTTTTCTTCTGTTATTAATTACTCCTAAAATACTTTATGAATCAAGTCAAGAATTAAATTATTTTTCATTAATATTCGAAAATTAAAATAATCAAATTTTTTCTTAAATAAATTCTTTATTTGGTTGAGATTTATCAACTTTATTTCATAAAAATCATGTAAAGGAAGTTTTCTTTTAGAGTTTAAAAGAGAACTTGTCGTGCTATATTTTTTCAAAAGTAATTTTTGATATCTAGGAAAAAATATTTATACTCTACTTTCTTAATAAATTATAAAAAATAATTGATAAGATCCTCAATGTTTGGATTATATTGTTTTCATTCATCAATATAAGATTGAATTAATTCATTATATTCCATTACTTATATTATTATTTAAATATAATAAAATAATATATTGAATTTTTTTTTAAAATATGAAAAAATAAACATAAAAAAAATCAAAAATAAACATTTAATGTTGAAATATTATCTATTTAATTTATATATATTGATTATCTTATATAATAAAAATAAAGGGGAAGATTCAGTTAAATATGTAATCCTTCCATTTAGAACTGAAATTCAAGAAATTACAAAAGATAACTATTTATCAATATATTATGATAATAAAATATTTATAGATATTGAAATAGGTACTCCACCTCAAAAAATTCCAATTAATCTTAAATTTGAAAATTATCCTTTTTTTATAATAAGTTCTCAATCAGAAAATCTACCAAAAAAATATTTTAATGAAACAAAATCATCATCTTATAAAAAAAATTCATCTAATCCATATAATATTTCACGTGAATTATTCTCAGAATGTTATTTTTCAAATGATACAATTAATCTTAATCAAAATATAATAAAAGAATTTAATTTTATTCTCGCTTCAAAAATGAATAATAAGGAAATTAATTATTCAGGTCAAATTGGATTAAGATTAGGACCAACAACTAAAGAAAGAAATGAAAAAACAGCAGATTATAATTTTATAAATTCACTTAAAAAAAATGGTAAAATTTCAGGATATGAATTTACTTTTATATACAAAACTGAAAATGAAGGTGATTTAATTATTGGATCAAGACTTGATGAAATTGATAAAAAAAATTATAATTTTAATAATTTTGTGACAACAAAAGGAGCAGAACCAACATATCCCACAAGATGGCAAATTACTTTTGATAATATTTATTTTAATAATTATTCTAATCAATCAATTCAAGTTGATCTTTATATTGAAAATGGTTTCATGCAATGTCCTGATTATTTTTTTGATGCTTTTAAATTATCTTTTTTTGAAAATTATATAAAAAATAATATATGTCAAATTAAAATACATTTTTATACAAGATTTATTATTTGTGAGAAAGATTTTGATATTAATAATTTTGGAAATATTTCTTTTGAATTAAAAGATATTCAAAAAAATTTTACTTTTACTAATCAAAATTTATTTTATGATATAAAAAATGTTGGAAAATTATTTATTTTTTCTAATAGGCAATTAAGTAATAATTGGAGATTTGGAAAACCATTTTTTACTTCTTTTAATATTACTTTTAATAAAGATAGGAAAATAATAGGTTTATATAAAAAGTTAGGAGGAAATGAAGAACAAAATTTATGGTTGTTCAATATAATTTCATTAATTATATGCCTAATGTTATCAATTTTTGTTTGTGGATTACTTATTTATATTTCCTTTTTTAGAGGTAATAAACAATCAAAGTTAAGAGCTCAAGAATTAAAGGAAGATGATGTTTATATGGAAAATTTATTAAATAAAAAATAATTTAAATTTAAGTTTTTTTTAATTTAATAAATCTTTGTTTTAGAAATAAGTATATATATAGTATAATTTATTTCCTATTCATTATTCAAATTAATTTATCAATTATCTTTTTTAAAACAATATAAAAAAACAAATTCCCTAAAACAATTAATAAAAAATTAAAAGTTAATTTACCTTTTTTCCAAAAAAATCTATAAAATTTATTAAAGGATAATAATAATTACATCATTAAATGAGTAAAAGTATGATAAGGCTTATGAGAATTAGCACCTTTAAATTTTAAAGTATCTCGGTCATGATAACATTGTTCACATAAATTAAAATCAGTACAATATTCACATTTATATCTAATATTTTCAATAGGATATTTCTCACATCCTATGCATTTAACAACTTTACTAAATTTAGTTTCAGGCATAATTCTAATAATTAATCTATGATCTGAATCTTGTCCAAAATGTAAATTATCTTTATACTCTGAATTAAAATAACAATTTTGACATAAATATTTTTTACATTTTTTACATTCAAAGCAAGTTCCTATTATTGGTTTTTGAAAACAATATTTACAAACACAATCATAATGAATTGCAAAGCCACTTGCTAATTCAGGTATTTCAATAGCTTCAAATTTATGCTCATTATTAAAATGACTTTTTTCATCTATAATTTTATCAAAACAATTTTGACATAAATCAAAACCATCGCAATTTAAACAAGAAAATCTAATTCCATAAATTGGTTCTTTATTACATATATTACATGAATAAAAATCATGATGAATTTCATCACTGACATTATTGTTTAATTCAAAATAATTTTCTTTATTTTCTAATAAATCACAAAAACATTTTTCACATAAATCATAATTTCCTTTGATTCTACTTTTAAAAACTTTATTTCCAATAGGAATAATGAAATTACAATTATTACAATTAATAGTATTATTCCATTGAAGAAAATCTTCTCCGATTTGATTACCTAAACTTAACCAACCATCTCTTAAATTATTATTTCTAGCAAATAATTCAATTTTTTTACTTCCAGGAACCATTTTTTCAATCATTTCATAAATTTCTTTAGGTTTTTCACTTTTATTATTGACTTCACTTATAATAACATTTTGGCAAACTTTAGAATAATAATCAAAATGTTCTCCAGACTTACATTTATATCCAACTAAACAAATTTCATAAGAATGTTTAAAATAATAACCTAAAGAAGAAAATAAATTATTGTTTTTTTCTTTAATCCAAATTATTTGTTCGATTACTTCATAACCCCATTTATTAAGGCAAATATAACCAAAATCTAAAATAGAATTTAAAATCCAAAGAAAGCAAAAACCGCTTTCAGATAAATTTTCAACTTTTAAACTTAATATATCATTATTTGAAAGAGTATCATAATTTAATGAAAATCTCGAATTTGAAAACATAAATGAACCTTGATTTCTTTGTCCTCCTTTTATTCTCCATGGAGGATCTAACATTACAACATCAAAAAATCCTATTCTTTTTGTTAATAAATCAAAATTAAAATATCTTAAATCACAATTTATGTAAGTGTCTGTTTTTAATCTTGATTTTTTTTCTTTATTTTCTTCTTCATTTATTAATTTTTCTCTTTGACTTTTTTCGTATTTATATATTTCATTTGGGAATTTTTCTCTAAAAGAATTTGATAAATTTGAAAAATTTTTTGATTTTTTAGAATTTAAATTTTCTTTTTCTAAATTCTGATCTGTTGATTTTGTTGTTGAGGATTGAAAATTATTTTGATTTACAGATATTCTTTCATTTGATTCTTCTTCGTCAAATAATATTCTAATTATTGAATTTGGATTTTTTTTTTGTTTTTTTTTTTGAGATTTGAAATTAGTTCTCGTTCTCTTTTCATTCAACAATTTCAAATTCAAATCTTTTTCAAAATAGTTTGGAATTTTTTTTTGTGTTCTTAGAGTCATTTTTGATTTTTGAGTTTCCTCATTTTTTGTTTCACAACCAGAGATATTTTTTTTTTCTGATTCATTAAGATTCTCCATCAATGAAAATTCAATGATTAATTAAACAAAAAAATTAAAACAAAAGATTTTAATTAAATTCATAAACTTTTTTTTGATGGATTTCACAATAATTTTAAAGAGTTTTTTATCAATAACTTGTTTTTTCAGTGATAAATAAATCTCATTACATTATAATCTACTTTAAAAAGTGAAATTCAAAAGAAAATTAATTATTGTATAATTTTATTAGAATATATGAATATAATATTAAGACAAATTTAAGATGTATATGTATGAATAATAAATTAATAAAAAATTTAAAAATTTTCAAAGCTTTTAAATGTGATTAAAGAAATTCTTTCTGTTTATGTTTAAGTACTATTTTAAGAGACAATGTTAGAGTTATTAAATTTGAATATAGAGAAATAAAATAGATAAAAGATAATTATTTTTTTTTATTTATTTTCTCATTTTTCTTTAGACATATTTTTTATTTGGTATTTTATATTATAAGTTATTTGATTAAATTTTTTAATATAAAGTTTTTCTTTCTTATTTCAAAAATCAATGTCAAAAAATGAATTTTCTTTCAGAATTATCATTCAGAAAAATAGGTTTGTCTTTTTAATCTTTTACCCTTAAAATCAAAAATAATAAATTGAAAAATGATATAAAAATAATTAATAAAAAGAAAAATAAAAAAAAACAAAATAAATATCAATTAAAATAAGTTAAGTAAATATTTAGGAAAAATGTTTGAAAATATAAAATATAATTTGAAATTTAAAAATTAAAATATCATGACTGAATAAAATCATCTTAAAAAATTTAAAAAAAAGTTAAAACTCTCAATCAAACATTAAAAAACAGAAAATTAAAAAAAAACCAAATAATTAACCATTTATTACAAAGATTTGAAATGAAAGCCAAAAAATAGTATTCTTTCAATTTTCATTTTTTAACCAATAATTTTCTTTCATAAATTAGTCAAAACCAAAGAAACTTTAATCTTCTCTTTATATTATACATAATCCTCCTCACAGATTTTTAAAATCAAAATTCTAGAAAAATTATATAAAAAAACACTTATAGATTATAATTTTAAAGACTTTAATATCCTAAATTTAAATAACTATCATCTTCTTCATCATTTAAAATGTGCTATTATATTTCCTTTTTATACATTTCTTTTCACATAAAATTTTGGAAAAAAAATTGGAACTTCTATAATTAACAATCAAATAAAAATTTAAGATAAAATAAATTAAATGTAAAAAATATTAATTTTTTAAACAAAAACTCCTTTTAAAAAAACAAAAAAAATGGAATTGGAAGTTATCCCTCAAAAAAACTATACATACAATGACGGAGTTCCAGCATATAAAAGTGGTGAATGGCCTGGAATTCGTTCAAGTCACTGGAAAGGTTCAAAACTAATATTAAAGCCTATAAGAATAAAAAATACAGAAAATGAAAAACCAAGAATAAAACATGTAGATGTAAAGCCATCTCCAGAATTTCAATTCAGACCAACAAAAAAAATTTTACCTCCTTTTTCTTCAGATTTAAAAATATCAAAAGCAGGAAAAAGATATATAGAACCTCATTATACAGAACCAAAAATATATATGAAAAATATTTCAATGAGACCACCAGAACAAATTGGAATTGGAAAAGAAATTCCTTTATTTCAATCAATGAAACATGGATATAAATTTGATGAAACTAAAGATTTTTTAGTTGAAGATTTAATGACTAGGAAAGGGAGAATTTTAAGTTTGAGTCAACAAAGAAATTTTTTTGATATTTATAATCCTGGAGATAAAATTTATAATTCTGTTGAATATTCTCCTGATTTTTTTAAAATGGAAGGTATTGTTGTTGGAAGTACACATAAAGTTAGATTGAAAAAAACTGTTAAAAAAGGTGATGATAATTTTTATGCTACTTTAGATTTAAATGTTAAAACTTTGGATCCTAATAAATTTTGGAATAATAAATGTATTTTTAATGAAAGAAAAAGTGATGAAGGATATGTTCAAGGTTTGTTAAATTTTGATGAAAATATTCTTGGATTAAAAAAAAAGAAAGATGAACCTAAAGGTAATGTTAAAAAATAAAATATTTATATTTATATATTTTTTATTTTAGGAAATCGATTTTTTACTATTTTTTTGTGTTCGTTAAAAATAACTTGTTTTAACTTCATCATACTATATAATTAAATTTATCTTATTCTAAATATCAAAAACAAATTAATTTTAAGTTCTACAAATTTAGATTTTTCTTTTTAACTCGAAAATTTTAAAATATTTATATTTATTTCTCCATTTTTTATATTGTCTTTTTTAAATATTTGTTATTCCTAAACAAATATCTTTTCTTTCTTAATTCTTTGGTTTTTTTCTTTTTTAATTCAATAATATTCATTCTTTTTTTTCTTTTTTTAATCTAGAATTTTTAGTGTTTATATTTCCTCATTTATTTATTTTCTATTTCTTTATGAATAATCTACATTTCAAAATGATGTTGTGACTAAAAACAATTATTTTGAAAACAAAAGTGAAAAAAATACTATAATATTTTTAAGATGATTAAAAGCTATATTTTCCAAAATGTATTATCTATTATTAATCATTTTTCTCCAAAAAAGAAAAATTTTAAAACCATTCTAAATAATAGGCAATATTATAATCATCATAATTTTCTTAATTATATTATAATCATTTTTTGGGGAATTATTCACAAGCAATGAATTTTATTTTTTCCAAATTAATTTAGATGATTAGGTAGTTATATTATTATTTTTATAATATAGAATTGTTTTTTAAAAGAATATATAATAAAATAATATTAATTCTCTTTATAATGAATATTTACCTTTTTTCAACTATTTTTTTCATAATTTTTTTTTCTTGAAATAATTGAATGTTTTCCTTTCTATTTAAGTTTTCTTGTTATTCAGTTTATTCTTTTTATCTCTTTTTGCTCAATTTTTTTTATTCATTATTTCTAAAATAGGAGATTAATATTTACATATTTGACCTTTTTAGATGAATTAAATATTTTTTGATATTAATGCTAAGGTTTTTAATTATTATTTTTTTCATATCTATTTTTTATTTATAAAATATTTAATTTGTAGAAAAAAGAATCAAATAACAAATGGTAAAATTATTTGAAATTAAAAAAATTAATGAATATATCATTATTTTAATTTGAAATTTTAAACAATTAATGTTTTATATTGAAAAAGAGTTATTGTTTTATATTTCTTTTTTTATATTATTTCAAATAAAAATCCAAAAATATTGATTGTAGTTAAGTTATTTATAAATATTATTTGAATTTTGTTGATTTTACTGTATATTTTTTTTAATCTTTGAAAGATTTAAAATATTAAGAATGAAAAATAAAAAAATTATATTAAAAAAGAAGAAATATTATCCAAATACTTTCTTAAATGAATTAATATTATTAATATAAAATCATTAATTAATTATTCTTTATTAATCTCATTATAAAAATGAAAATAAATGAAAACCCAGAAGAATTGCTTTATTATATAATTAGGAGAAAAGATGATGATAAACAAATAAATTTTAGTGTTTGTTGGGATACTCCAAAGAGAGAAGAAATTATACCAGATTTTAAAGATTTAAGGAAAGAAAATAATGAAAATTATACTACTAGAATCTATTATTTCAAAAAGAATCAAAAAATACAGATTACATTAACTTTAGGACCTAAATCTTTTAATCTAAATAATATAAATTTTGATCAAATTTTTCATTATAATGATTGGCCAAAAATATTTTCAATCATTGAAATGTCTTTATATGAAAAATATAAATCTTATAAACAATTTGTTGAAATGTTATCATCTGCTTCTCCAAAGTTAAAAGAAATTTTTTATGAAGATTGTGTAAAATTATGTTCAAATAATTTGAATTTTCTTATATTCCTTGATACCCTTGAATATTATAAAAACAATGAAAAACTATCAAACAAACTTTTTGTTTATTTATCACAATGTTCTCAATTCGATAATTTTGATATTAAAATGTTACAAAATTCTGAGAAAAATTATATTGAATTAATTGAATATTTTACACAAAATAAAAATTTAAATTTGCAAATCAACGAAGACAAAGGTAAAAAAAGGGCTTTAATAATTATTTATATGTGCTTATCATTTGAAGATAAATTTAAACAATATTATCATAATAATAAAAATGATAAAATATCTATAAATTATGATATAAATCAAATTCAAAAAGTTGAGGAATTATATATTGAAAAAAAAATCGGGAAAAAAATAGAAACATCTAATAAAAAAGAGAAAGTATATGAAATTATAAAACGGTGTAAATATTTTTCAGATTTTATTTTTTTATATTTTCTTTTAATTAAGAATCCAAATAACTTTAATTTTGATTTTTCAAAGAGATATTATGAAATAACTAATGAAGACAACATAGAATTAATAATTAAAAGATATAAAGAAATAAAAGATAAAATTAATTCATTTTCAATAAATAAAAAGATTTGGCAGGATTATTGTTCAAAATTCACATCCGAATACAATTTAAATAATTTACTTCTATTAAAAGATGTAATTGATGATAAAGAAAATTTGATTAGTTCAATTAATGAGGCAATAAAAAATATTATTGGTAATTCAAATTTAACTAATCTTGAAATTTGTAAAATTATTCAAAAAAATTTAACTTCAAACCTTGATTGGATGAAAAGAAAAATAAATTTGAATTTATCAAATTATTTTGACATAGAAGATTTATCCGATGAAGTTATTAAAGAATTTAAAAATTGCAAATTAAATGAATTATATGAAGAACAGAATTATTTTTTAGAACAAAGTTTTTTAATTATAACATCTGCCAGTTTAAGGGTGTTAGAAAATACTCTTAAATTATTTAATTTTGATTATAACTTAAAAAAAAAAGAAGAAAAAAATAGATTTGAAGAAATAATTAAGACAATCATTGAGAGTATTGGAAATATATTTAAAAATTATAAAGAATATGAAGGGAAATATTTATATAATATTATTAAATTTATGCTCTCTATAGGAATAGGATCCAATCAAATAAAAGAGTTAATTTTAACAATCAGAACAAAATTACCTTTTAATCATGTTTTAGATATTTTAACTACAATTTTAAATGAAAATATAATAAAATATAAAGATATAAATAATGATATAATAAATTACTTATTTGAAAATAGTCTTAACAAAAACAAAATTGATGTTTTATTAACTAAAATAAAAAATAAAACTTACTTAAAATATATTTTAACACAAAAAGATTTAAAAAGTCAAAAATTTTTAATCCCTATTCCTCAAAAAAGTGATTTTTTACAAGATGAAGATTGTAAATCACTTATAATATTAGGAAAATTTATCGAAGATGGTCATTTTGAAAACACTGAATTTACAAATGAAGGATATGGAAAAGAGACTCTAAAATTGTTGAAAGAAATGAAAAATAATTTTATTGATAAAAATTTTAGAATAGATGAATGTGAGAAAATTTTTGAATTAAATAAAAAAAATATCTTAGACTCAAGATTAAAATTAATTTTTTTTAGAGAGGAAGACAAACCAAAAATTAATGAAATAAAGCCTGAACTGATAGAAACAATTGAAAAAGCATTAGATATTCAACAAAACATTCATAATAATTCAAACCATTTAAATTTTTTTTTTGTGAAAAATAAAAGAATAGAAGAATATCAAAAAGTAAAAAAAACTATTTCAGAAAAAAATTTAAAAGATTTTGAACAATTAAAAGAACAAGCACCTGATTATGATATATTAAAAAGAGTTGGTAAGAAAATAATGGAATTTACAAAATCAAAAGTATTTATGTCTATCTTTAATTATTTAAAAAATAATTCTAAAGATGATCCAGATAAAAATTTACTTCATACTATACAAAATTATAATCAATTTTTTGAAATTATTAAAAATAAAGAAATTGAGAATGATGATGAAGAAATACTTAATATAGTTTCAAATTCTTTTAATACATTTGATGAGTTAAAAGAAAATATACAAGTTATATCAAATTTAGAAGGCAATAATAGTGATTTACTTAATTTATTATTGGAAGATAAAACAAATAATACAATTGAAAAAATATTTTTCTTTTATAGAAAATTAGAATTTAATGATTTTATGAAAAGTTTTGAAAAATTTAATAACATTTTTCAAAATTCAAATAATTTTAAAGATGAATGTGAAAAATTAAGAAGTAAACTAAGAGAATCAAAAGTACTTCCTAATTTTGATGCAATAAAAGATATTATTATTAAATGGGATAAAGCTCTATTTTTGGAAAAACAAGATTATGAAAAAATTTTTAATCAATTACTTTCAAATGAAAAACTTTTAAAATTTATAAAAGAAAAAGATAATAATGATATCATGAGTCTTCAAGAATTAATAGATCCTTCACAAAGTCAAGTAGTAACTGTAAATGATATAAATGATTTAGAAGACTTAATTAATTTAAAGGATGGTTTAAAAAAGATTTCTAATCTTGATTCTTTTGTTCAAGAATATTCATCTCTTATTTCTCAGTTATATCCAACAAAAAATGAAAAAGAAAAATTATTAAAAAAAATTAAAAATTTATCTGATAAAACAAATGATTTAATTGAAATATTTAATAAAAAATTAAATAAAAATGTATTTGCAGAACAAAAATTTGATGTAATTTCACAAAATGGTAAATTTAATATAGAATATGAACTAAACAAAGGATATAAATGTATTGTTATTACACAAATTCCAAATGACGAAGATAATGATGAAAAAGATAATAAAGAAGAAAATAAAAATGAAGAAAAGAAAATAAAAGATAAAATAGTTAAAGATAATTTTGAAGAAATTAAAAGATTTAAAGATTTACTTCTTTTAATTAAAAAAGAAGAATCTCAAAAAAAAACAGAGGTAAAGAAAAAAGTTATTGAAATAATTGAAGAAGTAGAAAAAATTATTAATAAATTAACAAATATTATAAATAAAGGTTATGATGAAAATGTCTATAATCATATTGAAATTAGTCTTCTCAGAAAAGATAATCCAGAGAATTTAAAGGTTTCTCAATCTGGTGAAAGATCCAGAGAGTTTATATTTGAAGAAAAATATGTTGTGAAATCAAAAAAATATAAAAAAGAAGGTGATAAAGTAAAAGAATTAAGTGATATATTAAGTGTAGTAGAAGAACAACAAGAAAAAAAAGAAAAAGAAATATATGTAAAATCCCCTTTTACAAGATTAATATATGGTAGTCAATTTAATAAAATATATAAATATGTAAAATATTTTTATGATAAAAATAATATTAATGGATCTCAATCAATAATTTTTGATAATAATATAGAAAATAATGAAGAAAAAGAAAAAGAAATAAAAGAATATTACAAAAAATGTGAAGAAGAAGTAATTTATTTAAATAAATTTATTACAAATAATACTGTTAAAAAAATTAACGATTATGAATATATAGAAGAAAAAGATATTAGTGGTATAATCGATGTATATACAATAGTGAAAAATTATATGAATAAATTACTTGGTCTTGAAGAAATTAATGAATTAAATAAAAAATATGATAAATTGTTTGAAAAAGCTAAAATAAAAGAAAATTTTAATGAAAAGAAAAATGAAATAAAACCAGGTTTTTTTCCATACACTTCTAGTACTCCTGAAATTGATACAATTAGAATTTTTAAATATTTAACTGGAAATTTACCAATAGCACAAAATGTTTTAATTTGTAATGAAAACTCAACAAATGAGGAAATTCTTGCATTTTTATATAGAGCTTTTTATGATGAAAAATATAGATTATATGTAATAATTAATTCAGAACAATTAAATGTTGAAAAAACAAATAAATTAATTTCATTGATAAAAGAATTTAAAAATGTTAAAGATAGAAGTATGAAAGCATTGGTAATATTTATAAATAAAAAAGACATATGTGATATTTCAGAACAAATTAGAGAATTAAATAATGATAAAGAATTAAAAGATGGAAAAAATATAGATTTACAAAAAATGAGAACAATAAAAGATCTTATAGGAAATATAACAAACAATAATACAGAAATAATATATTCATTTAAACCCGGAGTTGGTAAATCAAAATATATAAAGACTTATTATGAAAAAACACAAAAAAATTATGTATATTTTCCGGTAGGAGGAGATTTAAATTTAGAAGATCTTTTATTTAGATTAAAACAAGCAATTAAAAGAAGAGAAGTTGGATTACATATTGATATTTTAGAAACAGATTCTGAAGAAATTATTGAAATTATTAATCATTTTCTTTTTTCTTTTCTTGTAATGAATTATTTTTCTGTAAACGGAGATATTTTATATATTAAAAATAATGAAATTGATATTAAAGTAGAAGTTCCAGCAAGTTTAGTTGATAATTTCATTAAATTTCCATTATTAAATTATTTTAAAAAGAAAGGAATTTATAAAGTTTCGATTGGAAAATTTAATATTTATTTAAAACAAGAAGTTTTGGAAGCTCATGAACAAAGGAAAAAAAAACTAGAGAAACAAAAGAATATAAAAAATCATAAAATTAAAAATCAACCTATAAAAACTAAATTTTCTGATATAATTGAAAATGAACAAAAATATACTGCTTTTGAAAAAAAAAAAGAATTATTGTTTATGGAAGATAATAACATATATTTACAAAAAAATGATTCAAAAAAAGATATTAAAATTGAGGGAAACTTTTATGAAATTAATCAAAATTTATTAAAAAATTTTGAAGATGTAAAAACTGATATGTTATTTAACTTTACTGATATTCCAAGAAATGTAGATTCAGATATTCAAATAATATGTCATTATTTATATCTTTTAAAAACAGGCAAACTAAATGAAGAAAATATATTTGTTTTTGATAATTTTAAAGAGACAAATTTAAATCTAGAAAATACAAAAGAAACGAGAGTAACTCCTGATTATATAAATTATTTAAAGAAAAAAGGAAATGAAAGCATTTACAAAAAAATATTACTAGAAACAAGTTTATTAAAGTCAATTCCTGAAAATGAATGTAGAAATTTACTTAATGAATATTTTTTAAAAGAAAAAAATAACCAAACAATAGAAAAATCTAAAAATAATAAAAAAACAAATGAAACTGAGATAACAACTAAAAAGACAGAAATAGAAAAAGAAAATGATCAAGGAGAATTAAAAAGTTTTTATCAAATAAGTTCTTTTATAAAGCTATTTTGTGACCAATTAAAAATATTTGGAAACAAAAAAATATTTTATACTTCCAATTTTAAAAATTTAAAGGATTTAAAAGAAAATACTAAAGATTTTATTCCAATGATTCGTCCATTAATTATTAATTCTTTAAAAAATAGTTCAATTAAATGTTCCAAAAGTGCATTTGAATTAATTTTACAAAGGCAAAAAGAAGCTTTAGAAGATAATGAAGATAATAATTATCAAAAAAGAAAAGATAAAGCAAATGAAACATTATCAGAAATAATTTCTTTTGATGAAATTTTAGGAAATGATGATTTAATTCTTTTAAATGAAAGAGATGAAGGTGTCACTATTATTTCTCCTTTAGCACAAAAAAAGAATTTGGAAGATAATAAAAATTCATATAAAGAAATTATTCCAGGATTTTATAAACAACAATCATATAAGGAAAGATATTCTCTTTTGAATTTTATAAATTCTTTAAATCCTGATTCCAATGAAAAAATTGAGAAAAAAAATAATGATTTAGTACAAGAAGATAAAGGGAGGAATAAATCTATAAATAAAAAAAATAACAATAATAATAATCTAATAAATAAAGTAAAAAGTGAAGATGATAAAATTAAGGATTTTCAATCTTTGGAACAAAATGAATATATTAATGAAATAGTTAAAATAGTTTCTAATATTAGGGAAGATGAAGATGAAATGGAAGAAAGATATGTTGAAGATTTGAAAGAAGATTATGTATTTACATTTGATAATTTTATTAAGATGGTAATGATAAATATGAAAATGAGTGCAAGAGTGCCTTTAATAGTTATGGGAGAAACTGGATGTGGAAAAACTTCTCTAATAAAAGCTTTAGCAAGTTTAAAAAAAGCAGAAATGATAATATTTAATATTCATGCTGGAATTGATAATAATAAAATTTTAGAATTTATTCAAGAAAATAATTTAATTGATGAAGATGAAAATTCATTTAAAAAAAATTATAAAAAAATAAATAATATTTGGGTGTTTTTTGATGAAGTAAATACAAGTAATTCACTCGGTTTATTTTCTGAAATGATGGTAAAAAGAACAATTTTAGGAAAACCAATTAAAAAAAATGTATCTTTTATAGCAGCTTGTAATCCTTACAAGAAATCTGAAATGAATGAAAAAGATAAAAAGAAAAAAGAAAAAGCTAAACCAGTAGGAATTAAACCAGGCGCAATATTAGATCAAAAAAAATATAAACAATTAGCATATATTGTTAATCCTCTTCCTTATTCTTTGTTAAATTTTGTCTTTTCTTTCGAACATTTAAATAAAAAAACTGAAAAGAAATATATTAAAAATATGCTTGACAAATGTCTTCAGAATCAAAAAAATTATGATAAAAAGCTTCAAAATCTAGAGCCAAAAAAAATAAATAGAAAAATAAATCAATTAAAAAGATTAATTTCAAAGCCAATAGTCAAAGCTCAAAATTATGTCAGAAAAAAAAAAGAAGTGTCTTCAGTAAGTTTAAGAGATGTAAATCGATTCATTCATTTTTTTGAATGGTTTTTAATGAAAAAAAGAGAAAAATTTTTGACTATAAACCCAAAGATGGATGAATTGAATGAACAAAAAGAAAAAGAAGAAAAAGAAAAAGAAGAAAAAGAAAAAGAAGAAAAAGAAAAAGAAGAAAAAGAAGAAGAAGAAGAACAAGAAGAAAGTGTAGAAAGTGAGGAAAGTCAAGATAGTGAAGAAAATGAGAAAAAAAAAGAAGAAAAGAAAGAAGAAAAAAAAGAGAATAAAAAAAGAATGAAAGATAAAGAACTATATAATCCAAAAGATGATTATATTTTTGCTTCAATTCTTTCGGTTTATATATGTTATTTCCTTAGATTAGATTCAAAACAATTAAGAAAGAAAATGAATGAAAAAATGAATAAAGTTTTTTATTTAGAAGATTTCGAAAAATTTTGTCTACAAGTTGTTCGTAATTTAATAAATGAAATAAAAATAGAAAAAGGTATAGCTAAAAATAGAGCTCTTCTTGAAAATTTATTCACTTTATTTGTTTGTATTAATAACAAAATTCCATTATTCTTATGTGGAAAACCAGGATGTAGTAAATCATTAAGTCTTTCTATTATAGAAAAAGCAATGAGAGGAAAAAAATCAATTACTGAAAAATTTCAAAAAATTCCAGAAATTTCAAGAAGTACTTATCAAGGTTCTTTATCAAGTACTTCTGAAGGAGTATTAAATGTGTTTAAAAGCTCAAGAACTAAAATGAAAATGAATAAAGAAAAAATGGAAGGAGATATAAATCAGTTAAAACAACAATTAATTAAAATGAAAAAAGAATGGAAGAAAATGTCAAAAGATAATAAAATTAAATTTGAGAAAGAAAAAGATATTTTAATAAAACAAAAAGAAATAAGAGAATCCCCAACAATAGAAGATTATATATTTATGATATACTTTGATGAAATGGGTCTTGCTGAAATATCCCCTAATAATCCTCTTAAAGTAATTCATTCACAATTAGAATATGAAAAAGAAGAAGAAAAATTAGCATTTGTAGGAATTTCAAATTGGACTTTAGATTCTTCTAAAATGAATAGAGGAATATATTTAGCTGTTTCAGAACCTGATGAATTAGATTGTATTGAAACTTCAATTGAAATTGCTAATTCATATGAAGATAATTTAGGAAAAAAATATAAGGACATTTTTATTTTATTATCTAAAGCTTATGTTGAATTTGTTAATGAGACTATATTAAGACAACATGCTGATTTTCATGGTGCAAGAGATTTTTATCATGTTGTAAAATTAACTGCTAGAACTCTTTTAAAAAAAGAAAAAGAAAAAAAAGTAATTTCACCCCTTGAAATTGTAAAAAAAAGTGTTCAAAGAAATTTCGGAGGTTATGAAGGTTCAGTTAAAAGTTTTGAAATTGAAATTAAAGAAAACGAACCTTTATATGAACTTTCAAATTCAATTAATATTACTCAATGTATAAAAGAAAGTATTATTGATATTGATTGTAGATATTTAATGATAATATCAGATACTTCTAGGAGTCAATTTTTAATTAGATTTTTATTAGACACAATTAATAAAGAAGAAAATGAAAAAATTAAAGAAAAAGAAAATTCGAAAGAAGAAAAAATTAATAAAGAAAGTTCATTTTTACTTGGTAGTCATTTTGATTCAGATCTTAAAAGTGAAAAATATACTGCTTCGATTTTACAAAGAATTCAAGTTTCAATGAAATATGGTGAAATAATTGTAATGAATAATTTAGAATCAATTTATCCTTCTCTTTATGATTTATTTAATCAATCATTTACTCAAGTTTGTGGAAGAAAATATGCAAGAATTACTATTGGTTCTTCCACAGATGCATTATTTGAAGTTGATAAAGATTTTAAATGTATTGTTTTAGTTGATCCTAAAAAATTAGATCAACAAGATAGACCTTTCTTAAATAGATTTGAGAAACAAGTCTTCTCTTTTGAAAATTTACTTAAAGAAAAAGAAAATGAAATTGCTGTTGATATTTATAAAACGTTAAAGGAAGCTGTTATTCCAAATGTTAAAGCAGATTCTAAAAAAAGTATTAAAATTGATTTTTCAAATCATTTAGTTAATTTCAGTTTAGAAGAAATAAGAGCAATTGTTTATAACAACAGAGAAAAAAATGATGATGAAATAAAAAATGAGATTTACAAAAAAATAGTTCCTACATTTTCTCAAGATATAATGGTAAATATGAATTATTCTGATTTCAGTTCAAACAATCCAGAAGAATTTAAGAAAATTGTTGAAATTTATAAACAAAAACCAAATAATTTTGAAAAATTCCTTGAGACATTAAAAAATAAAAATCAAAGTAAAAATATTATTTTCACATTCTCAAGAATTTTTGATGGTTTAATAGAAAATGAAAGCAGTAATAATAATAATATAACTAATAATAATGTTTTGGATAATAATATAAGTAATAATATTAGTAATAAAGAAGATGATAGTTTAAAGATATTAAAAGATCCAAGGAATTATTCAATTAGAATAATAGATAAAAATGATTCTGAAATATTGTTAGATGAATTTATTGATAAATTTTATCAATCAGATAAAAAAATAATGATAATTCAACTTAAAAATGATTTAAGTGAACATTTAAATCATATTCAAAACCTAATAGATAATTATAATAAAAAGAGACTAAATGAAACAACTGAAAATCAAAATAATATAAGACATATAATAATTATAATTCATCTAAGAAGAGAAATATTTTATAGTTTTGAAAATAAAAATAAAGATAATAATTTTATTTCACATTTATCACCTTATGAGCAAATATTTATTGATAATTTAAAAGGAAAAGATATATCTATTACTGAACTTTTTGGTTTAAGGAATGAAGAATTATTTAATGGAAAAATCTTTGATAATGAATTTGAAAATTTAATTTATCAAGGATTTATGAGATTTTCGTATAAATTTTTAAATAAATATAAAGGAGATAAAGAAATAACAGAAACAAATTATCATGAAAAAGCAACATCAAGTTTAATATATTATGAAGCTAAAGAATTTTTAACAGAAATTCAAAATAGAATTATTGTAGTTATATGTAATAATAAAAAAAATAACACAATTATATCTGATATTATTAAAGATTCTGATTATCAACAAAAAGGAATAGATTTTATCTCAGACATTAAAAATTATATGAGGGAATTACTTTTAAAATATTTTATTAAATTTATTTATAAAACTGAAAAAGATGCAGTCCTTCCTGAAATTTTATTTCCCACTAATAAAATTGAAATTATTAAAGTAATCAAAAAAATATATATTCAAAATGTTGAATTTGGAACCGAAAATCCATCTTATGATATTAGATCAAACACTGTTAACATTATTTTTGGATTAAACATACCTTTGATTTATCCTTATATATATAATAAGTTAAATTTTGCTTCTACATTAAGAGAGGATTATATTAAATATGAACTAAAACAAAAAATCAAAAAAATAAAACCTGATGAACTTGAAAAAAAAGATAAATTAATTATACAATTACAAGAACAATTTAATGATAATAATATATTTAAGAAAACAAATAAACAAGAAATCAGTGAACAAGAAATGGATATTTTTTATCAAGATTTTAGAACAATCTTTATCTTTGAAAATATGAAACCACTCGATAAATTAGATGAAATTTTGAAAATTATTTTAGAAATTAAATTTGGAGATTATTTGCATTATTATGACAGATTAGGAGAAGTTTTTTTATGGATTGAAAGTTATACTTATTTTATAATTGATATATTAAAATTTTGTGTCGAACTAGAATTTGATCCACAAAGTTTCAAAGAAATAGTTTCAAAAACAGTTAATGACAGAATAAAAAATGCTGTTCTTGAAGAAGTTGAAATGATAAAATGTTCAGAACCTTTTTATTCAATCATAGAATATTTAACTTATTACTGTATTGAACATCCAGATTTATTTAAGGATAAAATAGGAACTTTAGATTATTGTTGTGAATTATTAATTCAAAATATTCAAAAATATTATATCACAAGTAGAGTTATTTTCCTCCTTAAAAATTGTATTGAAGTTTACAAATATGTTTCTGAAAATATTAATTTTGATGAGTATATCAAAGAAATAAAAGAAGAAATGAATAATTTAAAACAAGAAAATGAAGAAAAATTAAAAAAGAACTTAGCAAATGAATTTGATTTAATAAAAAATGAACTTCCAAATAATTCAGATTTGATAATAACTTTTTTTATTTTAAAATATAGACAAAGTGAAGAAAAAGACATAGAGTATAGAAAATATTTAGTAGAAAAGATATTAAATGATGAAAAATTATTGCCTTATTCACAAAGATTTTTTTTTTATTTATTTTCAAGATATTATAATTTAAAAGTCAATATGAATTTAGTTGATGAAGAGGCATCTAAAAACAAATATTTAATATTTAATGAATCACCAAAAAATGAAATAATTTATTTATTAGAAGAAATAATAAAACAAAATGATAATAAGGCAAAAACCCTTATTGAAATACTTTTATATTACTTTAATATTAATATATCTTTTTCAGATTCTGATTTAGAGGATTATTTCCCTATAATGAAATTTATTATGGATGCAATTGACGGAGATGAATTGAAAATTAAATTTATTGTTTATCCATTTATTACAAGAATTTATGCATCAGCATTTTATCAAAAATATATAGAACTGTTTTTGAAAGTGAAATTAGATGATAATCAACAAATAAAAGTTCCTGAATTTCCATCTTTATTCAAATATAGAAAGAAATTATGGCAGTGTACTCAATTATTTATGTTAAAATTTTTATATTATGTCAAAGCAAATGAAGATTTTTCACAATTTAAGAAATTTATTCAAAACGAAAAAATAAGTATTTATTTTGAAGATATAATAAAAGAAAAAGAAGATGATAGAGACCAATTACTAGATATCATTAATTCAGATATAGATAACTCTAAAAAATCAATATATTATCGTTCTTTAATTATGCCTCAAAAATTCTTGGATTTAGAAACTTCAAAAAAATTTATTTTAAAAAATAAGAAAGAATATCCAATTTTATCAACATATTTTGATTATAAAAATAAATTAGAGAAAGGAAAAAGCTTTTTATATAAATTAAATAATATTGTTTATATAAATGATTTTGAAAATCCTTTATTACATTATTATAATTTTATTGAAAGAATATCAAGAAAAGATGCAAAGAAGAAAACCATTGAAAATGAAATTGAAAGATTAAAAGATAAGATTATTAACATTAAAGAGAAATTTGAAAGATTTAAAAAAATTTGGAATCAAGATTTTTCAAATGTTACTTATGAAATTGAAGATGATAATAAAAAACAAAAAATTCAAATTATAAAATCAAGTTCAATTCTAGAAGATTTTTTATTAAATAATAAAAAAGAAAATACTGGAAGACAAATTGAAGAAATATATAAAGTATTAATTAAAGAACAAAATGAATTTATTAAAACAATAATAGAAATATTGAATAATCAGAAATCAGAAAAATCTTCAAACAAAGCTGAAAAAGAAGAAATTAATTATCTATTAAAAGAATTAGGATTAAAGAAAAAAGAGGACAATTCAATAAATGTTCAAAATAAAGAAATAAAAGAGGACAATTCAATAAATGATCAAAATAAAGAAATAAAAGAGGACAATTCAATAAATGTTCAAAATGCAACTGAAAGACAAATTATCAATATAAAAAAAATAAACATAGAAAATTTCAAAACTGTTGAAAATTTAATTTTTGGATTTTCAAGAAAAAAATATTTTGAAGGTAATTCTGATTTAAATTTTGAAAAATATAATGAATATGGGGGAACAAATTATAAATTAATTGAAGAAAATTTAAGAAAATGTATTTTATATGGGAAGAAAAGATTTAATGATAAATTAAATTATATTATATACCAGGCAGAGGCAGATGAACAATTTTCTTCAAATCTGAATGAACTGATCTCAAAATGTGATGGAGAATATGAACTTCTTGATAAAGAAAAATTAAAGAAAATAGATGATTTTGAAGATTTATCAAATATTTTACCTTCTTTAGATCAACTAATATTTTATATTAATCATTCAAGTTCAAATGATAAATTTGCAGAAGCTCCAATTCAAGATTACCTAACAAATGCAAAAAAAGTTGCTAAATTTAGTGAAGATTTTAATAAATTAATCAATCTCTTACCTTTTAAAGTAAAAGAATTAGCTCCTTTATATGATTATATTGAAGAAAAAACTTTTCCTGAAACAAAAGAAAAAGCAAAAAAACAAGAATATATGAAAGAATTAGGAAAAGGAGCTATTGGATATTTAATTAAAAACGATTTAAAAGATGTACTTAACAAAAATAAGGTAATTAAGAGAGAACAACTTTTAAGAGCTTTAAGGAAGTTTACTATCAAATATTTACTTACAGATGAACAATCAATTTCTTTAGATGAGAGATTATTAGATTCTTTATTAAATGATAATGCTTTATGGTTATATCAAAAAAATAAAAGGCATGCTGAAGATGAAAGATTTGAAGATATGCAAGAAATAAAGAAAATACTCGAAAGTGAAGGATTAAGTTTAATAATGGTAAAACATACAGTATTATTTTATGAAAAATTATCAGGAGAAAATATAGATAAAAAATATAAGAAAATTACAGATAAAGTGACAGAAGATTTTGTTCCTGGAATTTAACTTATAGGGTAAATTTTATATTTTTTATTTTAATGAATTTACAATTTTTAAATTAATTTATTTCATAATTTCTTTATTTAATTTAACAATTAATTTTTTAAATGAATCTTTTAAGAGTTTACTTTTTAAACAAAAAATAAAATCTTGATTTCTAAAATACTTTTTGTCAAAATAAATACTCATTTTCATTATTTATTGTTACACTTATTTGAGGAGATGAATTAAAAAATAAAAGAAAAAATTTTTATAATATCTTCTATAATGTTTACTTTATCTTAATAAATTTATTTTATAAATAATATAACATATGAAATAATAATAACAGGTTATTTATAATATTTCAAATTCATAGAGTTTATTTAAAAAATGGGTTAATTTAAATAAAAATATTTTTTTAAAAAAATATTATGATTAACTGTAAATATTTTTATCCTATGGTGATTTATTTTTTATAATTTTTCAATTTTACAATAATAATATTAAAGCATTTCCCATATTATTATCTCATAAAAAAAGTTAAAAATAATCTATTTTCATATCTTTTTATTTTTTTTTAATCTTATAATTCAAATTTCATGTTTGTTATTTTTGAGTGATTAACTAAATGAAAAATAAAAGATTGTTAATATTAATTAATCATTTTTTTTTAAATTTTGTTATTCATTCAATCAAATTTAAAGTTATTCAAAAAAAATAAATTCACAAAAACTGCTCTTACTTTATATATTTATTATTACTTTTTCAATTATTTCCCCAATGAAAAATAATTTACTTTTTTTCTCTTATTATATCTTTTAATAAATTTTATCCATTTTCAGTGCTTGAATTTTTCTTCTTCCTTCTTTTTATTTTTTTTATACTATATCTTAAATCTAAATTTTTAAGTGAAATATTTTATGTCCTTAATATTAAAAGTTTATGATATCTGACAAACCATAAAAAAAATACAAACATATTTACATATTTTTTGTTTTACTAATTTTTTTATAATAAACTAAAATCATATTTTAATTTAGAAAATTAATTTATATTATTTTAATTATTAGGTTTATAAATCTTAGATTGATTATTAAAATAATTAATAATTTGTTCTTTTTCCCATAATCTTGCTTCCTTTCTTTTAGTTTCTAATAAATTTTTAATTTTTTTTCTTGTATCATCATCACTAAATTGTAAAGTTATTTCAGAATAATTTCCTTTAGATGCATAATATATTATTAATCCATTTTCAAATTTATTTGTTAAACTAACTTCAATATTTCTTAAACTCAATTTTTTTATTAATTTATAGGAACTGGAACTATCTAATAAATTAATATCTTCCTTTAAAAAATAAATAAAATTTTTATAAAAAGTAAAAGCAAAAGCATCAAATTCATTATTATATGTTTTTTTCATTTTAGTGTAATGTTTACCATTTTTTTCTAGTAATTCATCATTGAAATCTTTTTCATTTTCAAATTCATAATAACCATTTTCTATTGGAAATTTGTCTAATATTAATTCTGTTTCATTTCCATTAATTGATTGAATTAGATCATTTAAAGTCATAAATACAAAAAGTTCATATTTAAAATTTTCTGTTGTTTTTTGTAAATTTGAAAAAGGATAATCTTCTACATCATCTTTAAAAGAAGGTTTAACAAAATAATAAGGAGTTAAAAGATATTTTTCAATATCATTTTTTTCTTTTCTAAAATCAAACTTTGAATTATATAAACTCCAATTGAAAGAAAATAATTCATAGGCTAATTCACATTGAATTGAATTATTGCTTAATAAATTGTTTATATTAGAAATATATGAATAAATTATTTTACAAATAAGATTTTTGTCTTCTTCTTTAATTGGACTATGTTTTCCTGTTGAAATAAAGATAGATCTTAAATTATAAGAAATAAGTAAAGGCTCAATAAAGCAAAATTGTTTTGAATTTAAAAGCTCTAATAAAGTTTTAACTAAATTTTCATCATATTCATTTTGAGAAAGTTTATATTTTATTTTATAGTAATTATTATCAAATATATCATTTTCAGTTTTTTTAAGAGTTAAATTATTTTCATTTATTTCAATTCCAATTTTAGTTTTTTCTTGTGTAGGTTTCATTTTTGATAAAACATCTAATAAATCACTTAAATCATTTTGATTAATATTACAACTCCAATTTCTATAAGGAGATAATTTATATTGACTTAATAATTCTTGACTAATTTCCATTTTATTAAAAGTCACATAAAGTAAAATATTAACGTTAAAGATCAATAACTCGTCATTACCTTTTAAAATTATTTCAAAAAGAGTTTTCCTTATTATATTTTCAGAAACATTTTTTACTTGATTTTGAGCAGATAAAATATTTAATATACTTAATTTATATTTTTGATCTGATAAACCACATTGAACTCCTGTTCCCATTGAAATACTATCATGATATTTATACATTTCATTTTTTTCATTTTGTGATAAATTATTTAAAATTTCATTAATTATGACATCTTTATTTTTAGGATCATCCAAATTAAAATCAGGATTAACATTTAAAATTTCTTCATAAGTTTTGTGAAGAATTTTAATTTCTGAATAAGAAGAATTTGAATTTGAAATTTGTGATAATAAAAATGGATATGTGTAATTATATGTTATAAATTGACAAAAATTTAATTTTTGAAATTTTTTTTGTTCTTCCCAAGTATAATTAAAGTTCGTTGGGTATGTTGGAAAAGATTGAATATAATTAAAATATATATCTTGGTTTAATTTAGGAGAATAAATAAATGAAATTAAAACATTAAGAAAAGTTTCATTTTTAATATTATAAATTAAAACTGCAATTAAATAAACTGCAAAATGTTTTGCAATAAAAACTCTATTATCAGAAATAATTGTATTTATTAAAATTGGACATATGAAATAATAAAATAAGCAATTTATTAAAATATGATTTATTTCATTTAATCCTAAAGAAAAAATATCTTGAAAATATAATATTTCATCAATAAAATCATCATGTAAATTTTTTAATTGTTCATAATCAAATTTAAATTTTTTGTCAACATTATAACCATTTAATTTATTTAATTCAACACTTATTTTAGTTAATCTACTACAAAGAAAAGTAAAATAAGAAATAACAGGAAGAGTTCTAAGGTATTTATAAAGAGGTGGATGATTTAATTTAGCAAAAGTTAAAAAAATATTTCTAATAACATTTTTTATCATTGGGTCAGGATGATTATATAATTTTAATGAAGTTTCTAATAAAGGAAATGAATTTGTTTCTTCATGAAAAAATAATCTTATTGTTGTTAAATCTATTTTCATTGATAAACTTTTTAAAAAATTAACATAATATGATAAAAAATCTTCGTCATATTGCTCAAAATGATTACTTATAATTTGATTAATGAAATTCCCTGAAAAAAGATAATAAATCGTAATATTATTTTTTAATGTTAGAATTAAAGCTGCAAAACTTTTAATAATTTGTAAATTTATTTCTTTATTATTTGATTTATTTGCAAGATATATAAATTCATTCATAAAATTTAACTCACAAAATAAACTTTAAACATTAAATAAAATTATATCAACTTACTCGAAATAACTTTGATCATTTTTTTTATCTCCAGTTAATAAATAATCTATGACTAATTGAATTAAATGATTTAAAATTTCTTTATTTTTGTTAAATTTTCCTTTTTCTCTTATTTGTACTATATAATCATATATTAATCTATAAAATTTTAATAATATATATTTACTGAAAATTTTCCTTATTAATATTTTCTTCTAATGAAGGTATTTGAGCCTTTATTTTATCCATAATAAAATAAAATAATTAAAAAATATTTAAATATAATAATTATCAAATAAAAAACAAATCTCTATAAGAATAAAAGGATTATTAAAATTAATTCAATAATTATTTTAAAAAAAATCTTTTAAAATCTTCAATAATTATATATAAAATTTATACTTTTATTAATTGATCACATATAATACATTTTTTATTATTAATAAGCCATTGACTAAGGCATTCTCTATGAAATAAATGATTACAATTTAAAACTTTAATGATTTCTCCTTCTTTAAATTCATCTCTACAAATTCCACATTCACTTTCATTGAAATAATTCGTTTTAAAAGAAATTCCAGGTAATCTTTCAACAAAATCAATTTCTTTATTATTACATAATTCATTAATTATTTGTTGTTCAACTGCTCTTATTGCAGATTCTTTTCCATCACAATAATTATCATCTAAATCTTCATTGTCCATATTATTACTTTTTTCTAAATGATGAAGTTGCTTTTTTAATTGAATAATTGTTTTATTTAAGTAAATTTTTTTTGATGAAAGATATTTTGAATAATTTTTATGTTTTAAAAGTTCTTCTTTTAATTTCTTATTTTCTATTTTTAAGTTTGAAATTGAGGTTAATATTTCATTCTGATTATTTGTTTTTGAGGAAAATTCTTCATTTGGATTTTCACTCTTTCCTCTTTTTATTTTCTGATTTCTATTGTTTATTTTTTCCATTATTTTTTTAATTATTTTTTTTAAACCAAAAAAATTTTGATTTATTATTAAATGAATAATTACTAATATATTTATTAATGTTTTAGTGTAATTAATGTTTATTAATTAAAGTTGCTATATTCATGTAAATTAAATTTACTTTTTTTTCCTATAATTCCCAAAATCACTGCAATAATTAATATAGCATTGATTGTTATTAAAATAATTAATAAATATTTCATAAAATTATTGCTTGAGAAACCACATTTTTCATTAATTTGTTCATCCGATAAAATATTTGATTCAGCTTTTTTTTTAAAATCCTCATATGACATAGTTTTTCGAGTTTTATCTTTAATAATTAATCTAACATAAAAAGAACCATTAGTTGCTTTATATAATTCATAAAAACCATTTTCAGCAAAAGTTGCATATTCAATTTGAGTACCAAAAGTAATATTATTAAATACTTCCATTCCTCCAAAGGTTGAATCATGCATTGAATATATTAAATATTTAACTTTAGAAATTTGCTTATTATTCACAATTCCATCCATATATTTAATAATAGTTTTCATTGTATTTGACATTGAAAGTTGAGCAACAATTGTTTTATTGTAATTAATATTATAATAATCTATAAATAAAAATTTATCACTTAATTCTCGAAATCTTTTAATTTGACTTTCATTTAAAAAATTATTTATTTTTTCTAAGTTTCTTCCATCAGTTTCATCTACTTTTAAAGTATCCATATATTTATAAATATCCCAATAATCATTTAAAATTTTATCATTTTTACCTTCAAGAGATTCAAAAAAAGCTATAAATTCTTTTTTTAAAGTTTCTCTAAAATTTTGAACAATATCACTACTATTTAACATTTTGAAATAATCGTCTTTTAATTTTGGACAATTTTTATAATCATGTAATTGAACTTGATGATCAGGAAGATAAAAAATATGAACAGGAGCAACATTAATTTTATTAGGTAAAGCATAATATTTATTTGTTCCACTAAAATATTTTTCTTCAATCTCTTGAAAAAAATCAGTATAATTAGAATATTTTGGTCTTATAACATTTTCATCATTTAAATTTATAGGAATTTCTTTTCCATATCCTTCAGGATACAATCCTTGAAGTTGAGAATAAATACTTTGAATAGTTCGTTTTACATTGGTTGAATATATTAAAATTTCTTGTGGATCATAAGTTTTATTTAAAAATTTATAATCTTCCATATATCTTTTTCTATTTCTAACTCCTAATAAATAATGTTGTCTTTTGCCAACTTCAGAAAGTTCTCCATTACTTATCCAATCTTCTTTGTAACAATCTTTACCATTTTCTACTCCTGTAAATGGTGCTCTTGCTCCATGTCTATGCATTTGAAATACGAATTTTATTTCATCTTCTTTTTTTTCTTCTGTTTGTATAAGAGGAATGAAGATTATTAAGGAAAATAAAAATATAATTTTTGACATTCCCAAAATGTTAGTGAATGAAAAATAAATAATAAAAAAAATTAACTTTTAATTATAAAGTAAAAAAAGAAAATTAAAATAAAGAAAATTAAATATATTTAAATTTTAGATAATTTTCTTAGAAATTTTTTGAATAAAATTTTATCTTCAATTGTTTTAGATAAAACTTTTTGGAGAAAAAATATTTTCATATATTCATTTGTTGTATCATTTTAATATTTATTTAATTTTTTCATTTTTAATTTTAAGTTTTTTATTATAATCATCATTAATAACGCTTTTAGAGTAATATTAATTTGTTTTTTTATCTATATTTGAAAAAAGAATTATTTCCATTTGAATTGGAAGATAATTATGTTTTATTTTTTGAAAAATATAAAATATGGGAAGAAAAATTTAGTGATAAATTAAATTATAATATATACCAGGCAGATTAGATTAACAATTTTCTTCAAATTTGAATGAATTTATCTCAAAAAGCGATGTAGAATATGAACCTCTTGATTAAGAAAAATTTAAGAAAATTTATTTATCATTGATTTTCTTGACTTTAATTCTTTCATTTCATATTTGTGTTAATGTTGAAACAAATAAAAAATGTTTCTATTATATTAAAAGCATTTTTATTTTTAAAACATAACAATATGTTATATTTTACCTTTAAAAATAATTTTGATAAGTTATTAATTTATTTCTTCCATTTATTATTAGTAAATATTATAAAGTTTATCTTTTACTTTGATTTTTATTTATCAAAATATATGAAAAATGTTAGCTCACATTGATTTTTCAACTTTATTATTTCAAAGAATTTAATTGAAAAAATAAAATATTTTTGAAATATCTTTTAATTCCTCTAATCATCTTACTTTATTTTATAAGATTGAAATAAAAGAAGTAATTGGTTCTTATTTAAGTAAAACAACATAATAATATAATCTAAAAAATCCTTTTCAATTTATTCCATTATGTAATTTAATTATTATTTAAAAATCATTAATTTAAAATAAAAAATATTTCAAGATAACAATATATAAATTTAATAAATTTTAAAAATTAAAAATAAAAAAATTTAATGTCCATCATCATTAATTGCATTATTTGCATCTCCATTGTTGGAATGATGTGTCCTTGCAGTTAACATATGCATTAAAATTTGTTTTGTATATTTTAATCTTTTAGTCATATCAACATTATTACTTTCAAGAGCAGTTGTTAAAGGATAATTTAATCTTTCTCCTTTTTTACCAACATAAGTCACAACTTTTGTTTCTGAACTTAAAATAATTTCTGTTTGGTCTAAAAAGCATACTTGTACAATTTTATTTGATAATCTAAATAAAATTGCATTTTTTGTTCTCATCCATTTTTTTATATATACAAAATTTTTTTCATCGATATTCTCACTTTCTTTTTTTTCTATTTTGTTTCCTTTTTGTTCTTCAAGTAAATAAGTTTTAAAATGCTCTAATAAAATTACTTTTTTATTTAAATCTCTATTAAATTCTTCGGTAAAAACATGAGGAGTAATAATTTCTATTTTCTCTTGTGGTTTTCTTTCAATATAAATAAAATTACAACCATTAGGTTTATAAATTATTTTTGTACTATCATTAAAATAAACACCAATATTACCATTATTTAATAAATAACCTAAACCATATTTAGAAGAATAATCAATCCATTTTTTTACCCAAATAGAATTTGAATCTTCGATTTTTAAATTATTATTATTAACATTTTGAATATTGTTTTGATTATTATTATATAAACCACTTGTTGTATAAGGCCTACTTTCATTATTATTGATAGAAGAAAAAGGAATACTTGCAGCATTGTTTGAAGAAGGATTGAATTTATTATTACCTTGTTGACTTTGTAATTTATGTCTTTCTTGTCCAAATATATCATTATCTTTATCCTTATTATTCAAAGGGATAATATTATTTTTATTTTTACTCATATAATTAGTAATAATTCCATTGGGCCCAACATCAGGAATAAACTGTTTAATATAATTAATAGATGGTGGACAAGCTAAAGTACTAGGTTGAAGAGTTTTAGGAATAGAAATTCCCATTTTAAAAAAATCACTATTTAATATTTCATCAAGCGAAGGTCTTTTAGAAGGATCTAAAACTAAAATACTTTGAATTAATTCTTTAGCAGGTTCACTTATAATAGCATTTTCAGGGAAAGAATAATAATCCATTTTAATTCTTTTATAAGTTTCTTTAACATTATTTGTTTCAAAAGGAGGTTTTCCAATGATTAAAGTATATATTATAACACCTAAACTCCAAATATCAACTTCATAAGAATGTCCAGTTTTACCTTCTAAAATTTCAGGAGCAATATAATTCGGGGTTCCACAAACTGTTCTTTTTCTTTCTCCATCAAATTCTAATTTTGTTGCTAAACCAAAATCACCTATTTTAATTTCCATTTTTTCATTTATAAATAAATTACCTAATTTTAAATCTCTATGAATTACTCTATGACTATGTAAATATTTTAATGCTCTTATTATTTGAATAGCATAACATTGAACTTCTAATTCACTTAATTTTTTTCTTCTTTTCAATAATTCATTTAAAGTTTGATTTGTACATATTTCTATTAATAAGTAAACATTTTCTGTGTCTTCAAAATAATGTTCAAAGTGAACTATATTTTGATGATGAAGAGATTTATGAATTTTTATTTCGGAAATTAATTTTTGTTTTGCACGAGATTTTACTAAGGATTTTTTAGGTATTACTTTTGCTGCTGTTATTTTTTTTGTTTCTGTGTTAATAAATTCATAACATTTTGCAAATCCTCCTTTACCTAATACTCTTCCTTTTATATATTTTCTAATTTGAATATCTCCTGTTACTTTTGTTATTTTTTCTTCTACTATATTTTGGTTTTCTTGTTTTTCTTTATCTTCCATTTTTTAATTTTAATTGAAAAAAAATAATTTTTAAAATTAAACAAGTTAATATGATTTAAAATTTTTTGATTTATATATGATTTTCATTCAGAAGTTAAAATAATATTAATTATTAAAAAATGTTTTTTTAATTGATATGTTAAAAAATTATAGATTTTTTTTAAAAATACACAACATAAAAACAAAATATTTTAAAATTTTTTCCAAAAAAGGAATTATTTAAAGATAATTATTTATATTTATCCAAACTTATAAAATTAATTTATTTAAATTAAATAACATTTATAATTGTAATGCAAGTTATTTTAATTTTAGTGAAAATAAACCATTCAATATTTCCCCAACTGCTCTAATTAAATCATTTAGATTAAAAAACCAATTTCAAAGATTTTTTTAAATTTTTATTTTTTTATTTAAAGAAATATGATAATATTTAATTTAAAAGCTGATATTTAAACAATGTAAATTAATTTAGTTAAATTCAATAAAATTAATAAAATTAGTATATTACCTAATAAAACCAAAGATATTTTCATTTCATTATGACTTATAAAAGAAATAAGACTTTAAGATAATAATTATAATATTAGCAAAAGTTATAAAATAAGTCAATATTTTTTATTTCAATAAGAAAATTATACAAATAAAATTATAATTATAATTGAAACCTTTTTCTTTTTTGTTTTTGATATTAAAAACATTATTTAGAAAGTATTATAACTAATGATTTATTAATAAAATAAACTAAAAGATAATAAATTATTTATATATAAAATGTAAAGAATCTAAATATTATTTTTAAATGATGATCATAAAATTGAATGTAAAAAGTTTTATAAAAAGCACAAGAGAATTTAAATGATTTTATTAAGATAGAAGAATAAAGAAAAAAAATGAGTGTTTTGATTAAATTATTTTAATAGTTTTTTAAATCAAATTTAAATTAATATAAAGGTTATACACTGATAATACAAATAATTTATCTTTTATTTTTCATAAATATTTACACAAATAAAGTATAATTAATTTATAAATATTAGAATGATTAAATTAAATGGGAAAATCTTATCCTAAATTAAAATTATTTAATATAATTAATAATCCACATTCTAAAATTATTTCTTCAATAACCACTTTTCCTTCTGAAAATATAATTTCTGTTTCTTATGACTATTCAATTAAAATATGGGACCAATATTTTAATAATATTCAGACAATAAAATATGCTCATAAAACCTTTATAAATGATGTGAATGTTAAAGATGAAGATAATTTTGTAACATGTTCATATGATAAAAAAATAAAAACTTGGATTAGAAATAAAAAAGATATAAAAAGAAATAAATTTAAATTAAATCAAACAATAGAAAAAGCTCATAATAGTATAATAAATAAAGTGATTTATCTTTCAAATGAAAATTTAATCTCTTGTTCAGAAGATAAAACTTTAAAAATATGGGAAAAAAATATTAATAAATATCAATTAACAACTGTATTAACACATTTACTTCCAATAAGATCAATAATATTTTTAGAAGATAAAAATTTAATAGTATCATCAGGTTTAGATGGAATGAAATTATGGAAAAAACATAATTATGAGAATTTCTTGTCTTTAAAAAAAGCAATTTGTTTTCATAAAAATGCAATTAAAAGAATTGATCATGATAAGATTATTATAGGTGGAAAAGATAATTCAATTGTGTTTTCATTGAAAAAGAAAAAAATTATTAAAGAAATAAAAAACTTTTTTGAATGTCATTCTATATGTGTTATTCAAGATAAAAAAATTTTTGTAATTTCTGGTCAAGGAAATGATTTAAAAGTTTACAACATTAATAATTATAAATGTATTCAGATTATTAAAGATGCTCATGCTAATTTAATTTTAGGATTGTCAAATATAAATAATAATAGTATTGCTTCATATGGAAAAGATAAAACTATAAAAATTTGGTCATTTGAATTTTAGATACTTTTAATATTTTCAATTAGAAAAAAAATATTATTATATCAGATAAGAGAATTTCTTGAAAACGTTTTCTTCAATTATAAATTACAACAATTTTTCTATATTCAAAAGTTGTTTTAACTTTTCTAAAGAATTAAATTATCGCATATTATTCTTTAAAATTTTAAATTCTCATTCACAAAATTTAAAACCAAAATTCAATTAATAAATTTTAATCAAACACAATTAATAAATTATTTGAATGAAATTAAAACGAAATTTTTTATTATTTAAACATTTAATTAAATTATTTTAAAACAGTTAAATCTATCTAAAAAAAAGAAAATCTAAATTATATAATATTTGAATAATGGAAAATAAAAAAGAGACTAATGCGATGACAACAAAACAAAAATATGATATGATCTGGAATATAGTTTTTGGACTACTTTTAATTCCTACATCAATAGGAATATATTTTTTATTTAGAGATACAAAGAAATTTAGAGATGATTTAAAAAACAAAAATCCTTCATATAAATTTCCTGAAATTTCAGATTTAAAAGTAGTATTAGTCGTTTTACCAATTATAGTAATTTTAAAAGTAGTCTGTGAAAGTTTCTTTATGCATTTCACTGGAAAAATGATGAAAAAAATTTATAAAAATCCAGAAGATAAACAAAATTTTCTTTTAGGAAAAATTTATAAAAGAAAATTAACAAGTCATATGTTTAAAGGATTATATTATTTATTTATAACAATATATGGATATATTGTTTTAAAAGATCTTGATTATTTCCCAACTTATCTTTTAGGAAAAGGATATATGCCAAATATGTTTGCGAAAGGATATCCTGATTCCTATTATCATATTAAACCAAAAGGATATGATTTATATTATATGATTTGTTTATCATACTTTTCATGTGATTTACTTTGGCTTCTTTTTGTATATGAAAGACAAAGTGATTTTATCAATATGTTACTTCATCATGTTTGCACAATAAGTTTAATTAGTTTTTCATACCTTACAAATTATTCTAATATTGGTACAATAATATTATTTTTACATAATGAAACTGATATTTTTGTTCATTTAACTAGATTGCTTCTTCAAACTGATGCACCTGAAATTTTTAAAGATATTAGTGGAGTATTTTTAACAATTAACTTTTTATATATGAGATTATTTGTTTTTGCAAAAGCAATTTATACAGTTTACCATTATGTTACTTGGGATTTAGGATGGGTTACTTTTAGTTTAGTCTCATTTTTATCTTTCTTATATATAATGCATATTAATTGGGCTCTTATGCTTTTACAAAAAGCTTTTGTTCTTGCTTTAGGAACTAAACTTTCTGATACTACTAATTATGATAATGCTTTAAAAAAAAAAGAACAATCTCTTAAAGAAAATGAAAAACAACATAAAGAGCATTAAATAATTATATAATTTTGATTTTGATAATCATAATTAAAATGCATTTTTAATATTTAATATTACAGTTTTCATTAAATTTTTTTAATTTAGTTTTATGAATTGTGAAGAGGATGTAATAAGAAGGTAAATTTTATTCAATCATTTATTAAATATATTTTTTATACAGGAATAGAATTAAATTTTTCTTTAAATGAATAATAAAATTAATTTATTATAAATCGAAAAAATAAATCTTAAATTATAATTTAATCAGATGAAAATTATATCAAATTTTTTCAATCAATCAAATTAAAAAAAGTGAAAATTAATCTTCCAAAATTATTTGTTTATTTTCAAAAATATTTCATTATTAATCAAATAAATTATAAATAATAGTTATTTATTTATTAACAACTGAAATAATATTATGTTAACAATGATTGAAATTAATGTTTTTTTTATAATAATTATTATTTTATTTTTTTTTAAAGAATAGAATTTTAAAAATATATTGTTGAATTTATATAATATTTGCACATCTATATTTTAAATATTCAATTTTTTTGTTCTTAATATATAAAACATAATTAGATTCAAAATTTTTTTCTTATCTTTTATACCTATTTCTTTTCTAATTTCTTTGTTTTTATTTATAATTATTTTAATATTTTCGCTCTCAGTTAAAGGTTATTCAAAAAAACCCTAATTTGAAAAGATTGTTAATACTGATAAACCATTATCTTTTTTTTAAACATTTGATGTTATTCTTATAATTTAAATTCTTTTTTGAAAATGAAAAAATTCTTTTGAAAAAAATTGAGTGTAAAGTTAGTATTCTTCAACATTATTTAAACATTAAAACTCCAATGAAATTTGAGTATCCAATTATTTTTCATTTCTTTATAATAATACTTCTTTTCCACTATTTTATATGAAAAAGATATATGATAACTCCTTACATTTGGAGTTAAAGAAATATTATTGATTTTTTCATGGAATATTGAAGATAAACTATTCTAATTCATTCAACTTTTTAAAAATTAATTCTTATATTATAAATAATTCCAATGAATCATTTATTAAGTCCATTAGGTATAAAATATTCGTATTCAACATCAATGAATTCTCTCAAAGTTAAGTAAGAACAATGAAAGTATATATTAATTTTTTTAGTTTCATTAAAAAAAAATTAAGATTCATTCATTTATTTGATTTAAAAAAATTTAAAGAGGTTAAAAAGTTAATTTGATAAAAAAAATTAAACAAATATGAAAAACAAAAAAAATATATTTTTGTTCCTATAAAATATCTAATCAATCAGAAATTTATTTCCAAAATAAAAAAATTTTAATATTTGATTTTCATGAATATTTAAATGAAATAATTAATATCTTCAAAATAAATTTATTATAAAAAACAATAAAATAAATAGTAGTTCAATTTATAAACAAATTTTAAAATTGTAAACCAATAAAAATGATAATTTAAAACTTTAATTAAATATTTTTGATTGTGTTGAATAAATTATTTTTTTTTATTTTTTTTAAATGATTAATTATTTTAAATATAAACACTAAATTTTATAATACTATCTGATTTTCTGAAATGTCAAAAAATATATGGGATTATTTTACCAAAGATTATACACTAAATTACGGACCAATAAGTAAAGTTTATAAGGTAACTTCAAAAAAAAATGGGAAAAAATATGCATTAAAAGAAGTAGTAAAATCACAGTTGAAAGATTCAAAATATTTTATACAACAATATGAAGAAATTAAAAAATTAAACTCAGAAAGAATAATGAAGATAAAAACAATAATATATCCAGATTATTATTATATTCTAATGGAAATATGCCCTTATTCTTTGGAAGAATATATTCAAAAGTTTGATTCTCCTATTTCAATAGAAGATATAAAAGAAATTTTTATTCAAATTAATGAAGGATTAAAACAAATAAAAGCAAAAAATTTAAATCATTTTAATCTAAAATTAAAAAATATTTTACTAACTTTTCCCCAATTTCAAAAATTTTCAATAAAAATAACTGATTTTTGTTATAAAGAAAACTTATATTCTCAAACAAATTTTACTCCTTCTTTAACAACAGCACCAGAATTTTATGAAGAGGGACAATTTTCCCCAAAAAGTGATTTATGGAGTTTAGGAGTTATTCTATATTATCTTATGTTTAAAGAATATCCATATGATGCAAATAAAGAATTTTTGTTGGTTGAGCAAATTAAAAGTGGTAAAGTACTTAAAAAATCAAATGATGATGAATTTAATGATTTAATTAATAAATTATTAGTAAGTGATTGGACATATAGAATTAATTGGGAAGATTATTTTGCTCATCCTTTTTTTAATTCAAATAATTCTTTTCCAAATTTTAGAGTTAAATGTGAAAAACATTCTAATGAAATAGGAGCTTATTGTTCCACTTGTAAATGTAATATTTGTAAATTATGTGTGGATGAACATCCCTTAAGTAAACATAATGTAATTTTATTTTCGAAAATTGGTTTTACTAAAAAAGAATTAACAAGTATTGAGTTTTTATATAAAAATATTAGGAAGCAAATGGAAAAATTAAATGGTGTTTTAAAAAAAATAGAAAAATTTTATCAAGAAATAAAAAAAAAATCTGAAAATAATGAAATATATGAAACAGATGTTCAAAATAATTTCAAACAATATTTTATTAAATGTTTAAATGTGATAAATGAGAAGTTAAAAATTAAAGGAGATTTTATTGAGAATAATATTTTAAAAGAGTTTTCACTTAAAAATCAAATGACACAATCAGATTTAAAAAATTTGGAAACAATTAAAGCACATAATGGTTGGGTTCGTGATGTTGAAGTTTTTCCTTCAGGAAATATAATTTCAGTATCAAATGATTTATTAATAAAAATATATGATAGAAATTTTAAAGTTTTACAACAAATTTCAAATGCTCATAAAGAAGACGTGGTATTTGTCAATATAAAAGATGAAAATAATTTTGTTACAAGTTCAGTCGATGGATCAATTTATACTTGGATTAAGCAAAAGAATAAATTTGTTAAAAATAAGGAAATTAATAATGCTCATAAAAAACCAATTTGGAAAGTACTTTATTTATCAAGTGAAAATATTATTTCATGCTCAGATGATAAATTAATTAAAATTTGGTTTTTGAATAATAAAAATAATAATTATGAATGTAAATTCACTTTAAATCACGAAAATAACATTGGTTCAATTTTATTATTAAAAGAAAAAAATTTATTAATTTCTTCTGGACTTGATGGAACGAAATTTTGGAATATGAACGATAATTATTCATTAATAAAAAGTATACCAGATGCAAATTCTTGTAGCAGAAATAATTTAATTACTCTTGATGATGACAGATTATTTGTTGGAGGAGGATGGGATGAATATACATTTAAAATTATTTCATTATCTGAAAAAACAATTATTAAAGAAATTGATAATAAATTTACTTGTTTTGCAATTTGTGTTATAATAGAAAAAGGAATTTTCATTACTGGAGGAGAAAGTCATCATATTAATGTTTTTAGAACTGATAATTATAATTGTATTCAAACTTTTAAAGAAGCTCATAATGATAATATTTATGGAATTACACAATTAAAAAATGGGAAAATTGTTTCTTATTCAGGAGATTCTAAAATTAAAGTTTGGAGTATATAATTTTTAAAAATCATTACAAATATTTTTATTTAATAATTAATCATTATATAAGACATATTTTTAAATATATTTTCAATTTTTATTTACATTAAAATATCTTTCCACAGTAATCTTCAATAACTAGAGAAGGTTTTAAGTTAATTGATTATATTATAATTTCAAGACTATTTTGATTTGTTAGTGAAAATATTAAAGTAGTGACTTTTTTAGGTTCTTAATATAATAATTATTATAATGGAAGAATTTAATTTTACTTTGCTATATTAAATGTTATTATTATTTCAAATGGATATAATGAAAAAATATAAATAATGATTAAAAATTATAATAATGATTCTAATAATATTAAAAATAATGTTATAACAATAATAATAAAGAATTCTATTAAAGAAGTATTCAATGAAAATGATTTATTCTCCTTTCATTTATAAAAAATTTTCTCTTTTAAATATAAACGATAAAAAAGTCGATTCAAAACTCAAATAAAAAAAGTGAAAAATTAAAGTAATAAAATTATAAATTATAGAATATTTTCTTTGATAATTCCAAGAAAGAAAGATTAAAAATTCCTAATTCATTGAGGATATAAATGGAAATTAATTCAATATGAATTCATCGAATATATTAAAAATTTAAACAACATTAAATATTTGTAATTGATTCAAATATTCTTTTTAAATTTATTTTAAATTTCCACAAAAAAAAAATTACAAAATTTATTATTTATTTTAATATATTCTTCAAATTAATTCTCTGAATTTGAATTTTCTTCGCTTTCATATTCTTCTTCTTTATAACCGATTTTCTTTTTTTTTTTTTTATTTTTAGGAAGAACTTTTTCAATTTTTTCCATAAATTGTTCATTATTCTTTTTCTGTTTTCCTACTAATTTTTCTTTTATTTTAGAAGATAAGTTACTATTATTATATCTTGTTCCTAAAAATGAAACAGATAGAATTGGTTTAAAAATATAATCAAACACTTTTTTTTGTTCTTCATCTAACATTAATTTACTTCTCATTTCAGAAGCATGTGCATTTCTCATAAATTGAGTAATATCAGTATATTCCATTAAATAACTTTTTCCTCTAAAATACAATTCATCAATTTTTTTCTTTTTGGCATTAGAACAATTAGGGAAAAGATTTAAAAGAAATAATTTATCAAAAAAATTCAATCTTAATCGAGTTTTTTTTTCTTTTATATTTTTATTTATAGAATTTTTATTATCTAATTCTGTTTCATTTTCTGTTGCTTTATCTTCATTTTTATTGTTTAAATTCGAACTTGAGACAGTTTCTTTAGAATATCCTTTTTTATTTTTTATGTTTGCTAAATTTTTATTTTTAATAACTTCATTTAATCTTACTTCAAAATGAGTATTAATTAAATATTCAAAATATGAATTATCAGAATAAAACCTTAAAATTATAAGATCAATAATATTTAAAGTTGAAAAAACTCCTCCAACTTGAGCAATAAGATCTTGCAATTTATAATATTTTCTCCTATAATCAATAATCATATTTTTTAATTGAATTGTAAAATCAGCAAAATAATCTAATTGATTATAAAAAGTATGTTCAATCATTTCATCTAATTTAAAATTATATTCTTTTTTATGAGTAGTGAAAATATAACCATCATCAGATTCAATATATACATGAGTTAAATATTGGGTTAATGATATTCTATACTTTTGAGTAACATAGAAAAAATACTCTTTTAAACCTTTTTCAAAAGGTTTTTTATATTCATGAGTACTTACATAATTATCAACAATATAAATTTTTAATGTTCTAAAATTTAAATATTCATTAATTTTTTCTTGAGAAGCACAATTCTTTTTCTCAGTTGTATTTTGACATGGATATATTTTAATTTGTAACATTCTAAAATTTTCGTTTCCCCAAAATTCATTAACATATATTTCACTTGAATCAATATTACTTTGTTTTTTTGATATACAATAAAAACCAGATAATTTTATATCTTTAAATAAATCAAAATTTTTACTTTCAGATAAAGTTTGATCACATGGAACTAAATCAATTTCAATATCTTCTTTCTGATTCCCTAATTCATTTTTTTTTGTAGTTGATATATATCCTTTTGCATAAAAGATTGCTTCATTTATTTCAGGTTCATAATTTTCGTTAAGAATTCCAATAATAAACTCAAAATTATTAAAATAATTTAATTTATGAGGATTATGATATAATCTAGTTGATAAATTTATTGATGGAGCTTTTTTCTCAAATAATTCAATTGAAAAAACAGCTAATAAAGTTATTCCAATTATAAATATTAAAGAAGACATTATTCCACCAAAAAATGATTTATATTTTAATTTATCTTTAATAACAAAAGAAGGAGTATGACCAAATAAGTCTATGAATATGATAAAATCTCTTAATTTGTTAAACATTTTTTATTTATTTTAAAAAAATCTTAAATTAAGTTTTATTATTTTTAATTAAAAAAGAATCAATTGATAAATACTATAGGTAATTGATTTAACTTTTTTATTTTTCAATTTGAAAATATTTGAAATTATTCAAAACACCACATTTTAATTCTTCTATCTTCAGAAAATGATAAAAACATATTATTTTTTAAAACAGTAAACCCAACAACATAGAAATTATGAGCATTTTCCAAAGTTTGGATTAATTGAAAATTATCTGCACTATAAACACAAAGACTTTCGTCCATTCCTCCTAAAACTAAAAAATTATAATTTTTAACATATGCAATTCCTAAATATTGAAATTTATTGAGGATAGTGGAAATTATTTGTAATTTTGAGATTGAAATTACTAAAATAAAACCATAAATTGATTGAATAATAATTCTATCATCATCAATTCTATCTAAAGCATTCCAACTTCCACAATAAGATTCAGGTATTGATGCAATTATATCATAATTGAATTTATTATAAAATGTAGTTCCATTATGGCCAGATGTTATTATCATATTTTTATCTTCTAAAGATAATATTGAGTATACTTTACTTCCACATTTTATAACAATGTTATTTTGGTATCTATTTTGTTTCGTTTTTTCCCAAATTTTGAAACTTTCATCTAAGGAACATGAAATAATATCATCATTTGAATATAATACTTTAACAATATGATTATCATGTGCATTCTGTATTATTATATTTTCAACAAAAATATTATTAACTTTTTTCCAAGTTTTTATATTTTTATCTCCAGAACAAGTTACAAAATTATTGTCATCTTTAACACAAACATATGGAATACAATCTTTATGAGCATTTAATATATGTTGTAAAACATTTAAGTCTTTATCATAAATTTTTATTGAATAATCGTCGGAAACTGAAATTAGATTACCTGATGGGAATAATTGTACTGAATTTATTCGCAATTCGTGAGCATGTACAGTTTTTATTAATTTTAATTTTAGAGATTTATTTTGGTTGTTCATTTAAATAAGGAAATATTTTTTATTGACTATTTATTTATTTTTTTATATTATTGGGATATTTTATTTTTTAAATAATTTCATTTAATCTACAATTTTTTATTTTAATATATATTGATTCTTCTATTAAAAATAAAATAATATTATATAAAAGACTTTATGTTAATTGAACAAAAATAATTAGTTTTTTTATATATCAAAATTTAATAAAATTATAAAATATTATTATTATTTTTAAAATTCTCTTATTTTTTTAAAATAATTTATAATCCAAGAATCATTTTTGCACCATTAGTAAGAATATCAAGACCATACTGTTTTTTTCCAGCTCTTAATTCTAAAATAAAAGTAGCATATTCATATAATTGAGATTCATTCATTTTATCAACTAAATCTCCAATCCTTTCTCTTTTTTCAGAAATCATTTCATTATTAATTTTATTTTCAATATTCTGAATTTTATTTAAAATTTGATTAACTTTTGTTTTTAAATCATCCATATCATTAAATATTCTACCCATACTTTGTTGATGAGAATTTAAAATTTGATGAATTTTATCAACTGAATTTTCTAAATTTTCAATTCTTTTTTCATTTTTAAAAAGTATTTTACATATCTCATCTATTTTTTTTGAATTTTGAAATGCAATAGATTGAACTGATGCAATAGCTTTTGAATGTTTTATTAAAGTTTCTGTATGATCATTTAAAATATTAGTTAATGAATTAATTTTATCAATTTGTCCATTTAATTGTTGTTTTAACTCTTCTAGTTTCTTTGAATTTTCCCCTGATTTTAAAGTTAAAGCTTCAATGTTTTTTCTTTGTTCAATTGCTATTTTTTTCATTTCATTTGTTTCAATATACATTTCTTTTATATTTCTTATACATTCCATTGTTTTATTTTGTTGTTCACTAATTAAAATTCCATGAGCAATTAAAAGGTTTTTTTGTTCTTCATTTGATCCGGAAAGTAATGAAAGAGTTTTTTCATGATCATCACTAATTTTTTCAATGGAACTTATTTTTGCTTCATCAATTGAAATTAAATCATTTATTCTACTTAATTCTAGTTTAAATTTCTCATCAGTATCTGAAATTTGATTATTTAAAAAATAAAAATTTTGTTTTATTTCTAAATTAATATCTTTTATATCATCTTTCACATCCTTAAATTTTTCATTCATAATATTATTTAATTCATTAATTCTATTTTGATTAAATTTAAATTGCATATCCATTTTATCATTTAAATCATTAATTTCAGAATGAACATTATTATAAGTTTGTTTAATTTCTTTATCTAACATTTGAAATCCCATATCCATTTTTTTATTCGTAAAATCAATTTCCTTTTTTAAAATATCTCTAGAAACTATAATTTCTTTTCCAAGAATATTAAATCCTTCATTCATTTTATTATCCATTGCCTTCAATCCAGAATTAATTTTATAATCAAGCATTCCAACACAATTATTCAATCTATTAATTTCCTGTGACATAACATTAGTTTTCTGGTGTAAAAAATGAATATGTTTAGTATTATTATTAACTTGATTCCCAATAACATTAATTCTATTATTTAACTGAATAACATTTCCTTCTAACTGAGCAATTTGTCTATCATGTAATGCAACATGTCCTTGAAGTTGAGCAATTTGTCTATCATGTAAAGCAACATGTCCTTGAAGTTGAGCAATTTGTCTATCATGTAATGCAACATGTCCTTGAAGTTGTTTTATTTGTCTATCATGTAATGCAACATGTCCTTGAAGTTGAGCTATTTGTCTATCATGTTTATCAAGACGATTATCTATCATTGACAAATGAGAATCTGTTTTAGATATGTAGTTTTCTATATTTGATTTTAATGCAAAATGTTGAGTTTCTATATTTTTCACGTTATCTATCGCTGAAATTATTTCTTCTTTTATATTTTTTTCATCTTTAAAAATACTATTTATTTCAGCCAAACGATAAAGTTCATCGTTTGATAAGGAATTCCCTTTTTCTTTTAAAGATTCCCGCTCTTTTAACATGTTTTGTTTTTCTTCTTCTGAATAATCGTCCAGAGAATTTTGGTTCGCCTCCAGTAATTTTAAATTTTCTATTCTTTCTTCATTTTTATTTTTTAAATCCTCAGATTCAATTTCCTTAACATATGAATAAATTGAAGTTGCGAAGTCAACTGCAGCTACTGCAACTGCTATTATCGGTAATATAGGTAAAACCATTTTTAAAATTTTATTTTTTCTGCATTAAATTATTTTAAATATAATTAACTATTTTAAGGTAATGCAAATTTAAATCATTTTTTTTAATATTATGAAACACTGTTTTACTTTTTTTGTTAAATTATAATAAAAATATTTTAAATTTCAAGAAAATCACAAACTTAAAATAAAAAGACTTTTTCAAATACTTTTCAAAACCACATTAAATAGAAACATTTAATTTTTAAAAAAGTTAAATAATTTAATAATACATAAAAATATGACTTCAAATCCTATAATCATTTATTTCATAATTTTATCAATAATTGCAAGTATATTCCTAATAGCAATAATTTTAAATATATTTTTAAACTTATCATCAAAGACAACAAGAAAAATTATTCATGTTTTAACAGCTCCAGTTTTTATTTTACTATGGAAACTATATCCTAAAGGAAATTTTGGAAATATATGTTCAACAATTCCTTTAGGAGCAGCTTCAGTTTTATTATTTTTATATATTTTTAAAAATTATAATATAACTAAAACAATGAAAAACGTTTTGTCTCGTTCAGGTGATTTAAAGGAAATTGTAGAAGGACCTTTTTTTTATGCTATTCTTGTTGGAATTTTAACTAGTAAATTTTATTTAAATCATCCTATTGGAATTATTACTATAATTATTTTATCTTTTGGAGATGGATTTGCTGATGTTGTTGGAAGTAATTTTGAAAGTTTAGAAATTCCTTCTCCTTTTGGAAAAAAAACTTTATATGGCTCTATTGCTTTTTTATTGTTTTCTATCTTTTTTAGTGTTTTATATTCTTATTTATTCTTTTATAAATTATTCTTTTTTAATTGTGTTATTTTGAGTATTTTAGGATGTATTTTTGAAATTTTATCACCTTCTAAATATGATAATATATTTATTGTTATTGGAGTTGCTTTTTTTGGATATAAATTTTTAAATTGGTCATAGTTATTTAAAAATAATTTTTTTTAAACTTTTCAAATAGTGTTAAAAATAATTCACAAAGAACAAGAAATTTCAAAATAAATTAATTTTAATTTTATTTTAAAAAAAAATCATAAAAATTAAATTTGAATTTGAAATATATACAAATTAATAATTTAAATTTAAGTGTAAATTATTTGATTTTAAAATATCACATTAATATAATTATCTAATAATATTAATAATTTAGGCTTTAAATGTTAAATAATCTTTAACTTTATCTGATTTGATCTTTATAATATATCATACAGATTATATTAATTTAATTTATATTTAGAAATTGAAAATCCTTATAACAACCATTCCATTATCCCTGTTTATTAAGTTAGAATAGGATAATATCTTAATAATATTTTTTGTGAAAGTGGATTTAAATCTATTCACTTTTTAAAAAGTATTCTAATTTTTTCAAAAATGATTTAAAAAACATTAGAAAACCTTATATTATTCTCTTTGTATAAATATTGAAATAATTAAAGGTTTGATTTTCCTGTATTTTAATATTAAAAAATTAAATGAATAATTTGCTGATAATAAAAAACATTTATAATATTGATTTATTTAAAATATTAGATTTATTTTGAATAATTATTGATTTATTTAGGAAGGGGAATCCATAATATTAATTAACAAGTTTTGTTTTATGATGTTTAAAAACAACTCCAATATTCATTTTCACAAAAATTAAAAGGAATTTTATTAGAATAAAGATTTTTATAATATATTTCTTCCCAATCAATTTTTTCTTTTGGATTTAAAAATTTCCTTATAACAAATTTAATATTTTCTTTAATTCCCATATCAAAAGGATGAAAAGTATAACTATAATCAATAAATATATTTCTTTCTTTAAAAATTTTTTTCTTCTCTTCTGTGAATTTTCTCAAATAATCACATTTTTCAGGATGATAAATTTCAAAAGTACTTTGATTTGTCATAACCAAATAAATATGAAAAAGAAATAACACCAAAGTAAAAATTCCATAAAAAAAAAGAACAAAAATTAAAAAATAAATAGTAACAGGTTTTTGTTTTTTTTTTCTAATAATTAAATTTTGTAAAGTTTCAAGTAAACCAAAAATTCCAATAAATAGAGCTAAACTTTGAAAAAACAAAAATAAAATAAATTTAAAATGATTATTTTCACCTATACATCCACCTATCATTCCACAATGATGATCATAAAATTTTATACATTTATTACATCTACTACAATGATGACTTCTTAATGGTAAAACTTCATTGTTACAAAAAGTACATTTTCCACAGTCAATTAATGAAATTTTATTTTCTTTAAATTCATTATTTTCAATGGATTCTGGAATATTTATTACTATATCATTCGATAATATTTTTCTTATTTCTGAATATTTATTATTTATAATTTCCCCTGGATTATTTTTTGTTATAATTAAAAGGATATATGCAATTATTGACATTGAAAAAAGTAAAAAATGATAATAAATGGGAAAGTCTTTGAAAAAATTATCATTTAATGACATCATAATAGAATAAGTCATTAAAATTATCATTTAATGACATCATAATAGAATAAGTCATT
>JAEEGK010002165.1_pt1 | contig 49095 bp, 30 predicted proteins | sample 8958771 | NCBI WGS metagenome assembly JAEEGK01 (sample SAMN16246547, study PRJNA631951) | gut metagenome | biome: gut microbiome; feature: rumen; material: SC-attached | host: Bos | place: Iran: Karaj | collected 2018-10 | reverse complement strand
TCATATATCTCGCCGTACTCTTTGCCATAGGGTTGTCAGCCTGCAAAGATAGGACTGAAGCTCCTGAGACAAAAACTTGTGAAAAAGCAGCACTGGAGTTGTACTGCAAGTATGCCAACAATGAGGGTCTCACTGTGGCCTACCTCGGCGACCTCACCATCAACGGAAAATGCATCGATGCTTTGATGCTACAAGCCAGCGAAGAAGCTGATTGGGAAACGCTGAAACAAGATTTCGGTTTGATACCTTACGACACCGCTGAATTGGATTGTCCAAACGACGACAAATTAGTTTCTGTAGGTGTCGGCATCGAAGCCGATTTTTTGGATTATGCCATCCTCGACACCTTAACCGACATCAGCCAAATACCAGAAGAAGACATCGAAAAATACGCCCTCATCGTCGCCGATAAGATTCGTGAAATCATGAACAGTTTCCAAGCCCCTGACTCTATGCTGCTTAACCCTGCCATCATCATCGGACAAGGTGAAGTAGAGCATGAAGCTACTGACAAAACTTATGACGATTACATTCTGACTGTTTCACGCGCCATCGTCGTTGGTTTGATAGAGGAAAAGATTCAAGCAAATACAATTATGGAGAATGGGGACACTTCAGTCCCTTCGACAAATTCCAGAGCCGAAGATTCAGCGACCTACGGCTTTCTGCAACAGCAAATAGAGCAAGGTGACCGCATCATGGACGATGCCCAAAGTCACGGTCACATCGGCTACATCACAGCCGCCGACTACGACAATCGTACCTTATGGCTTTTCTTCTATGACGACCAAGAAGAATGTAACACAATCATCACACACATTCGTGAAGATATGATCATCAATAAAATGCAAGGCTTGATGACTGCACACGAATAAATCTAAGGGACTTCACATAATTCACTTTTCATTACGTTAATAATGCTAGTTTGTCAACGACAATTCTTTTTGCAATGCAACCCCAAAAAAACGCATTGCTTCTTTTGAAGTCCCTAAGGCCACCGAGTTACTTTCGGTGGCCTTTTTGCACCTAACTTGTTGACTGAATTGATTTGGTTAATCAAATAGGTGAATTGAATTGGCGTAAAAATGTCGTAAGCAGTCTGTCTTGCGGCATTTTTTCTTTTCGATGTTATTCTACATGCCATTACTACACCTAAACTATGCAGAGTGCATTGTGCACTCCAAGTTTTATTCATTTATTATTAATTATCAAATCATTGTTTTATGCAAAAGAAAGTAATTTCTTTGGTTTTGGCGCTCTTGCTGGCCGTAACTGGTCTGGTGAGAGCCGAAGAACTGACCGTAAACACAGGTACTGTCACCAATGCTTATGTGCCGGTTTATGGTTTTTACGCTGACGCCTACCTAAAGGCGGAGTTCGTGACACCCGCTGCCGACCTTGCCAGCATGGCCGATAGCGACATCACAAGCATGAGGTTCCAGATCGACCTTCCTGCACTTGATGCTTGGACTGGAACTTTTCAAGTTTTCCTAACGGAAGTGGACTACACCACCATGAGTGCGTTCCAAGGCACTGAAGGTGCGACCATCGTTTACGAAGGTCCCCTCGACGGAACGGGCGAAGAATTGGTGGTGGACTTTACCACTCCCTACACTTACCATGGTGGTAACCTATTGATCGGTGTCTATCAACCGATAAGAGGTAACTACAAATCTATCACTTTCAAGGGCATCAATGCTCCAGGAGCCAGTGTGCAGAACTACAGCTACACCAGCCTTGAAGCCATCACGCCTATCGCGCGCGATTTCCTGCCCCAAACTACTTTCGTCTACGAAGCGAGTGCTCCTGTAGAGCACCGTTTGGTAGCTCTTGTCAATGAGGAAGAGGTGGGCACGCTCAATGTGGGCACCCGTCCCGTCGGGGCTTGGATGGAGCCTTTCCACTTCCAACTGAAAAGCGAAGGTGCTGCCGCCACAGTGACGAACCTCGATTTCACCCCACAAGATGGTCTCTTCGTCTTGGAAGACATCGAAATGCCTTTCCAAATTGGTCGCGACGAAACCGTTGACCTCGGCATCAGCACCAATGGCGTGGAAGCCGGTGTTGTTGAACGTCAGTTCGTGGCCATTTACCAAGAAGCAGGTCGAACGGCTGCCGTCTGGCCCGTCATTGCTGAGTTCTACACTCCTGAGATTCCTGATGTGGTCGAGATGGCGAGACCACATGACCAAATCACCTTCCCCTATGTGGAAACGGTAGCAGGCATGCACAACGACTACACGCTACCTTTCCCCGAAATCGAGGAAGGCAACGACGCCGTGTTTGAGCTCGTCATCGATGCCGATGCAGTGCTGAATGCCAGCGTCAGCAACGGCAACAACGGCAAGGTAGCCCTCTACACCGAGGATTTCAACGGTGAAGGCGGCCCAATGGCCCACAACAACTACACGGGCCCGATGCCTCCCACTCCTGATAATATGGAGTATACCGCTGGACCCGTCATCGAGAACTTGCCTGTTGTCCCTGGCACCTATTATCTTGTGGCCTCTTCGACATCAGACTCATTCACGGTCGAAATCAACACCGAGCCCATGCCCTGCCCCGAGCAGGCCTATGGACCCACTCCGGCTGACGACACCGACGGTCTTGAACCCGCCAGCGTGACCCTGCAATGGCATCTGCCCAATTTCGCCACGGAATACCGCTTGGTGTTCGGCACAACCTACTATCCCGATCCCGAGCATCCGCAATCCGTCCTCGTAGACTGGACAAGCGACCTCGCCGAAAGCTACACGGTGACCAACCTCTGGAACAACACCAACTACTTCTGGAGAGTGGATGTGCGTAACGGCAGCGAAGGTTGCGAAACCCTCGGCCAGATCTGGGGCTTCACCACACACCTCAACAAGCCTCATGACCTCATCGCCAACGACTACACAATCTTCGACGACCAAGAAGTCACTTTGAGCTGGACGGCCATCCAAGACCGCACCTTCCGCACCTATTACATTTATCGCAACGGCGAGAAGGTGGGCGAAACCAGCACCAATGACATGAATGCCACAAGCTATGTGGACGGTCCGTTGGAATACAACATGGACGGCTACGAATACTATGTGACCGCCGTCTATGACGAAGGCGAATCCATGACCTCCAACACCATCACCGTGCAGGTGAGCGGATACACCAACGAGACGGGTATCAACGGCTATGTTTGGGAGCAAGATGGCGAAACCGGCATCGAAAATGCCATCGTCACCCTGACAGGTCAAGATGAATTTGGCGACACCCAGACCTACACTGCCACGACCGATGCCAATGGTTACTACAGCAAACAAGTCTATGCCGGTACCTACACTGACGCCGTGGCTTCGAAGGAAGGCTATCAGGATGGCGTAACGGTTCATCCGTTGCCTTTCACTGTGGCCTACAACGCACAAGTGGACTCCGTGAACTTCCTCATGGACGAGAACTTCGACCCTGTCTGCACCGTCATCGCCGAGTACTACCCCGACAGCCTCGACCCGGAAAGCCCTTACGTCAAGGTATACTGGGGTTGCGGCCTGCCTGGCGAAGAGATCATTGAACCCTTCGAGACGGGCGACTTCAGCCTGTTCGACTGGCAGATCGATGCCACCTATCCATGGACCATTACCACCAACGACCCCTATGAAGGCACTTACTGCATGAAGAGCGGCGGCGCTGGTGTAAACAGCGTCATCAGCAACATGACCGTGACGGTTAACATCCCCGCCGATGGCGAGATGAGCTTCTTCGGCAAGATTTCGAGCGAACAAGGCTGGGACTACGGTTACTTCTTCATCGATGGTACCCAGATGGGAAGCTACACCGGTGCGGGCAGTTGGGGCGAGCGCACGTTCCCCATCACCTCTGGCGACCACACTTTCCAGTGGAGATATGAGAAGGATGGCAGCGTGAACAACAATGATGACTGCTTCTATGTTGACTATATCACCTTCTACAAGAGACCTGAACCCTTGGGCGCTGGTTGGCACACCTATCTGGAAGGCGAGTTCAACGATGCTTTGCGTTCGAACCTGACCGACCAACCCGCTTTCGGCTACCACTATCCGACGAGCATCACCAGCCAATACAACGGTTTCCAACTGACCAAGGTCTCCATGTTCAGTGATGACCTTTACGGTGCTGTAGGTGGCAACTACACTTGCAACATCTACCAAGGCGGCAACACTCCTGGTGCCGGCACATTGGTATCCACTCAGACTGTTGACTTGCCTGTTGGTCTCGGTGAATGGGTCGACTGGGATCTTGACACGCCCGTCAGCGTAGATGGCAGCCAAGACCTGTGGGTCATCTGGCAGGTGAACGTGGCTGGTGGTATGGGTTATCCTGCTGGTATGTGCAACAACGACAGCAATCCGAATGGAGACTGGTGGAATGCCGGCGAAGGTTGGGAGAATTATGGCGGTGGCGTTTGGACCATGCGCAACTACTTCACCGACCGTTCAGGCCGTAGCGTGGTTCTCGGCTCTGCCAAGAGTACCCAAAATGCTCCTCTGGCCCTGGGTCAAGGCGCCAAGATTGACAGCAGACTCCGTACCTTTGCAAAGGGCGACAATAGAGTAGTCTCAGAGAGCATCAACCCCAATGCTCCAAGTAGACCGTTAGTGATGGCTAATAGCAACCGTGCCCTGTCACACTACAGAGTGTATCGTACGAACTGCTACAACGACGGTCCTTACACCGAAGAGAACACCGTGCTCTTGGCCACCGTTTGGGTGCCCGACACCGTCTACATCGACGTGGATTGGCCGGATGTGGCTCCTGGCATCTACAAATGGGGTGTTGGTACCGTGTATGCTGGTAACCGTGGCGAAGAAATCGCTGGTCCTATCCACTGGTCTGAGCCTATCAACGTCAACAACGCCAAAGCTACTCGTGACGACTACACCTACGGATTTGAAACTGATCTTGAAGGCTGGACAGTCATCGATGTCAATACGGGTGAAGGCACTTGGTTGCACAGTTCAGCCAATCCTGGCGGCTATGATTACACCACTCATGCCCATGGCGGCACTGGCTTTGCCATGTGTTACTCATACATCGACTATGTTGGTTCCTACAACACCGACAGTTACCTTGTGTCACCGCAGAAGTACAGCATCGAAAATGGTTCCACCCTCACTTTCTACGCTGACAATGCCAACGACACCTATCCTGAAAACTTCTCAGTCTGCGTGGCCACCACTTCTGATGCTCCGACGGCTAGCGACTTCACACAAGTTTGGAGTGGCGGCGCCAAGGGCAACTCGAACGCCAAGGCCACTGTACGCCACGATAATAACCGTTATGACAACTGGCGTGAGCACAGCATTGACCTGAGCGCCTATGCTGGACAGGAAGTATGGATTGCCTTCCACGACGTGAACTACGACCAATATGAGATTTGGATTGACGATGTGACCATCGTTGCTGGTAGCGGCACTGGCCCAACGCCTCCGACACCTGGGGGCAACACAATCCAAGAGCCTCGTGAAAGCGAAATCGTTTGGTCCAACTGCCTTGAGAAGAGCATGTATCTCGGCGACGGCCTAGTCGACATCAATGTGTTGCTCAACAGCGCCGACAGCCCCGACGGTATCGAGGTAAGTTTCATCAACTTGAACGAATACGAACAAGCCAACTACCCGATGGCACCCATCACGCTTGATGAAACGGGCTTCTACAGTTGGGAAAGCTTCCGCAAGGGCGATTACCTCGTGAAGATTGATTTCGACGGTTACTATCCGATTGAAGACACTGTCCACATCTGGGAGGAAACCCACCTGCGCTATGTGATGACCGAAATCATCTACGGTGTCGACAACCTCTATGTCTCCCGCACTGGCTGGGCCATGTGGGATGCCCAAGGTCTGCCGAGCGGCGGTGGCGGTGGCCAAGGTGGCAGCGGCAGCACCTTCACCGAAGACTTCGAAGGCGGCCTGAACGGCTGGAACGTACTGACTGTCAACAACGACGGTGGCTCGTGGATCCACAACAGCAACAACCTCGGTGGCTATGACTACTCCACGCTTGCCCACAGTGGTACGGGCTTCGCCATGTGCTATTCCTTCGTGGACTATGTAGGTGCCTACAATACCGACAGCTACCTCATCACTCCTGAAAAGTATGACATCGTCAACGGCTCCACGCTGAGCTTCTGGGCCGACAATGCTAACGACAGCTATCCCGAGAGCTTCTCGGTCTGCGTGGCCACTGCCGACAACCCAAGTGCCAGCGACTTCACCCAAGTGTGGGGTGGCGAGGCCAAGGGCGGCTCGAATACCAAGGCTAACGTGCGCCACGATGCCGACCGTTATGAGAACTGGCGTTCCCACAGCATCGACCTCAGCGCTTATGCTGGTCAAAGCGTGTATATCGCCTTCCATGATGTCAATTACGACATGTATGAGATTTGGATTGATGATGTTGAGTTGAGCGTTGGAGCCAAGAGCGGCGACCGTCATCTTGAGGGCTTCAAGGTGATGTGCACCAGCATCGACGGCGAGCCTATCTTCAACACCAACACCGTACATCCGTTCTGCCAACTTGAGACTGAGAGCCTCGTCGAAGGCGAACACTACATCTGCAAGGTGGCTGCCATTTACAGTACTGGCATGAGCGATTGGAGCGAATGCCTGTGGCAATATGAAAACTGCGAACACTACAATGGCACCCTCAATGGCGTGACAGTTAACGGCACCACCATCAGTTGGGATTACCCAACTGGCACGGGTCCTGTTCCTCCGCCACAACCCGGTGAGAATGCAGTGGTCGTGCTGAACGTCCCGACCGACATTTGGGGCGACGGTTCCGGCTATCAGATGCTGCTTGATGCCGACGCCACGATGTACACGCAACTTGAAGCCGCCATGTATTTCGATGAAATCGGCAGCTTCAACGACTTCGAATACACGATTCCCGAGAATGCCGACTATGGCATCAACCCAGCGAACATCGTCGTCAACAACAGCGTGGCCATCGAAATTCCCGCTGGCACCTACGACTATGCCATCATCAACCCCGACAAAGTCAGCACGATTTGGTTTGCCGGCAACAGCGGCAACGCTTCGAGCAAGGGTGACGACATGGTGTATGAAGCCGGTAAGATGTACACCTACACGCTTTCCAGCTCAGGCACGGGCGACATGATTAACTTGACCATAACAGACCGTAACGGCATGGTTTCTGTGCCTACGGGCGAGAACATGGCCACGCAGGCAAAAGCCATCCGCACTGCCGAGAACCTTGCCAACCGCGATGGTGAATGGTATTACTACGACAACGGCGTCAATGTGGACGGCATCGGTACGGGCGGCGGACAGTTCTACTGGGCTGTCATGTTCCCCGCCGGTAGCTACAACGGCAACACCGTGACCAAAGTCGCAGCCTTCGACTACATGGCCATGACGGGCAATGTGACCATCTACAACGATGGTGCCACGGTTCCTGCCAACCAGGTAGGACAGATGAACGTGACCTTTACAGGTGTTGAAGACTTTGTCGAGTTCACCTTTGCCGAGCCTGTCACCATCGACCCGACCAAGAACGTCTGGGTAGTGTTCTTCAACGAAAGCGGTGCCACCTATCCTGCGGCTTGCTGCGACAACACTGGCGATGCCAACGGTCGTTGGGTCTCTATGGACGGCGTTGATTGGATGGATATCCTTGAGGCCGCTCCGACACTGAACTACACTTGGATGATTCGCGCCTACATCGAGGAAGGCACCACACCTCCTCCGACACCTGGCGAGACCGACTGCATCGGTGCCATGATCTTTGCCGACGGTGAATGGGAGGCCTTTGTGCCCGTCCCAACCAACACATACGAATACACTGGCAATGCCAGCGAGGTGTGCGTCCGCATGGTGTATCCTGGCACTGCCGAACTGCCCGACAACAACTACTACTATGCCATGAGCTGCCCCGAGTGCGTCGAGCCTGCTTTGGTTTGCGAAAGCGACATCACCATCCACGGTGAAGCCCTCACGGCGACCGACCAATCCAAGATTTGGTGGGGTGAGCAACCCGTTCCTGGCAACGAATGGCTGTCTTACCTGTCCATCGATGATGAATTCCCCGTCGAAGGCACCCTTGGTGCACAAGGCATGCCGTTCTATTGGGGTTGCATGTATCCTGCCAGCATGATTGTCGAGCAAGGCTTTACCAGCGGCGTAATCGACCAAGTCTGGTTCCTTGACGTTGGCGATCCCGAACTGACTGGCAATTGCGAAGTGCACGTCTACCTTGGCGGCGACAATGCTCCTCAAACGGAAATCACCTCGCAGACCTACTACATCGATGGCGAGCAAGGCCTGAAGCCTATCCAACTCGATCAACCTGTGGCTATCGATGGAACACAGAACCTATGGGTGATGTTCTACACCGACGGTTCCATCGACGCTCCCGCACCAATGACAACGTATCTTGGCGACCCGAACACCATGTGGATGGGCGTCCAAGACATGTGGGTACCGCTGTCATCGTTCGGCTACACCTACAGCTTTATCCAGTTTGTCCACGTGAACAATGGTGGCAAGGGTGACTTCTTAACGATGAACGACGGTACCATCACAAACTTCACCAATGGTACGACCCGCGAGGCCAACCTGGTTGTGAAGCCTGTAAGCATGAGCTCGTTCAATGCTTCAAGCTTGCGCGACGACAACGGTGCTCCTGTGAAGTACAATGTGTATCGTTCGACCGACAACGCCAACTACACCCTCATCGGTGAAGTGCCTTACGTTGAAGGCCAGACCTACTACGAGTACATCGACACGCCCGAGACTACTGCTGACTACTATTACCAAGTCCGCACAGTCTATGAAGACGGTTGTGAGTCCGTCCCGGCTTTGAATGCCGACGACCTGACGCAGAACTACGTCCTTATCGCTGTCAATGTCGGTTTGAACGAACAGAGCGACGATGTCGCCCTCTTCCCGAACCCGACCAAGGGCAACGTGACCATCCAAGCCTCGGGCATGAACCACATCACGGTGGTGAGCGTCCTCGGCCAAGTGGTCTTCGACACCGAAGTCAATGCCGACGAATACACCTTGAACATGGCCCAATTCAACACGGGCATGTACATGGTGCGCATCCATATGGCAAACGGCATGACTGTGAAACGCGTTACGGTCATGCAATGATAAGCCGTAACCATGGCAGCCGCTCATTTCAAAGCGGCTGCCATGACATGACAGTCCTTCAAGACCTGTCATAAGCAAGGAGGCGACCCGATGGGTCGCCTCCTTCATTTATTCAATACTCTTCTGATTGTTCCTCGCCGCCACCGCCGCCTTCGTCGTCGCCACCGCCTTCACCATCGGGACGGTTGCGCTTGATGTTCTGCTGGTTGATGCGGTAGTTGAAGTTAAGTGAAAACGAACGGCGGTTCCAGGTGCTGGTGTTGTACTGCCAGAAGCCGTCACCCCACGACTCGCCGCCCCAACTGCGACTGTTGAAGAGGTCGCGCACGTTGAAAGTGATGGTACCGTTGCCGTTAAGGATTTCCTTGCTCACGGCGAGGTCCATCCACCAGTTGCCTTTACGCATGCCCAAGGGCTCCTTGTGCGGGCCCATGATGTGGGCCGTCAGCTGCAGGTCGAACCAGTTGCTCACCTTGAACTTCGACACGGCACGGCCAAAGAGCATCCAAGTGGCATCATCGTAGACCTTGTCATTGATCTTACCATTGAACTGGGAACGGAAGAAATTGACGTTGCCGTTGAGGTTCCACCATTTGGTCATTTGGCCTTGGGCTACCATCTCCACGCCGAAGTCATCGGCCTTGCCGAAGTTGATGGGCATGCTGTAGAACACGCCATCCTCCTCGTAAGTGTAATGACGGATCATATTCGTTCCGTGACGATAATAAGCCGTGAAGTTGAAACTGGCTTTGTCCCAGAAGTGGATGTAACCGAGTTCGTAGCTGTCCATATAGGTCGGCGTCAAAGCGGGATTGCCCAAACGAATGTTACGGTTATCGTTATAGGAACGGAAGGGGCTCATCTGCCAAAAACCCGGACGGCGAATACGACGCGTGTAGCTCACCTGGAACTGGTTGAACTCGTTCACCGAATAGTTGATGTGGGCACTCGGGAAGAAGTCAAAGTAGGGCTTGCCTCCGTTGATGGAGTCATTGCCGTCGTGGGCATAGCCTTTCAGATTGGTCATGATGTCGGTCATCTCGGCACGCAATCCCACCTGTCCCGACCAACGTCCCCATTCGTTGCCGAGGCTGGTGTACAAAGCAGCTACCTGTTCGCTGTATTCATAATCGTAGCAATAGTTGGACAAAGGTTCCCAAATACCACCATTCTTCTGCCAAACGCTGTCGTTACTCAAGATGTTGCGGTTGGTGTATTTGCCGCCAATCTCCCACTGCGCCTTGGTGCTGAAAGGATGCACATAGTCGATGCTGGCCTGAAGGTTGCGCATACGCTGGTCGTTGCCCGTCTTCTGATAGATGGTCCACAAAGCTTGTTGTGCGTCAGCATTTGGATAAAGCGACTCGTTGATGTCGGAACCCGCGTTTTCGGTATTGGTGAAAAATCGCACATTGGCTTTCAGACTGCGGCTCTTGCGCTCAAAGGTCTTATCGTAGTCCAAAGTGACCTCATACATCGGGTCATACTCCCAATAGTCCTCTGCACGCACGTCGTATGATGCGGAATCCCATATCGGATACACGTCGGAATAACGCACCACGGGATGCGTCTCCAACTTACCATAACGATAGACGAAAGCTGCACTCACAATGTCGCGGTCCGTGATATAATAATCGGCACCCACACGCACATTGTGACCCATGCGATTCATTCTACGCTCCGTGGTTTGGTCGGTAAGTTGGGTAAAAAGGGTATCGCCATCAATGATATCACTGAAGCGTTTGGTTCTATTGATGCCGCCGCCAATGTTGCGACGGTTGTTGAAGCCGTAACTGCCGAAGAAGTTCCAACGTTTCAGGCGGTAATTACCCGAAAGACTGGCGCCATACATCCAAGGATAACCTCCTCTAATGTTGACCGCCCCGTTGAACCCCTGACGTTTGTCCTTTTTCAGAATGATATTGATAATACCTGCAGAGCCTTCAGCATCATAGCGTACCGAAGGGTTGGTGATGACCTCAATGCGCTCAATCATGTCGCTCTGCAAAGTGCGCAAAGCATCCTGAGTGCTCATGCCCGAAAGGCCTGATTCCTTGCCGTCGATGAGGATGCGCACCCCGTCATCGCCACGAAGACTCACGTTGCCTTCCACGTCGACCGACACGGCGGGGATGTTCTCCAGCACCTCGATGGCGTTGCCGGCAGTGTTGGCCACGTCCTTACCCACGTTGAACACGTGCTTGTCCAAGGTCATCTCGTAGGTGCTCTTCTCGGCCACCACATTCACTTCATTCAGCATGCGGCTGTCGGGAGAAAGATTAACCTTTCCCACGTCGACCGTGCTTTTTGTGCCGTCAAGGTTGATGTTCTTGTATGCCGTGACGAAGCCCATATACTGAAACTCGAGCTCATAGCGACCTTTATCGAGTTCCATCGTGAAGTGTCCTGTTGGGTCGGTGACACAGCCCGACACAAAGGTCTTATCTGGCAAAGTGCAGGCGCGCACAGTGGCATATTCCATAGGATGGCCTGTGGAATTGTCAACAACACGACCTTTCACAGTGATAGCAGCATAGGAATAAGAGAAACTGAACAAAAGTGTCAGTATAACAAGGAGTTGTCTTTTCATGAAAGGGATTTGTTTGCTCGTTTTAAGAAAATGCAAAAATAGACTATTTTATGCAATCTTGGGTTGGATTTGTTGGATAAAATTGTGAACCGTAATCGGCTGTCACAGTGTGACAGTCCTACACTCACTTTACATCGGATCCACATCCACCTGAACCTGCACCGCCTTATACTCGGAATTCTGCTGGAACAAATGAATCTGTTGGGCGATCAACTCCTTTACTTTCTGTGTATTGAAATCCCTACGAAACTTCACCATCATTTGTTTGATATACAGATTCTTGACCCTTGAAACGACAGGGTACTCCGGTCCAAGCAAATCCTGCTTGAAGATGGGTCGAAGCATCATAGCTAACTCAGTGGCAGCTGGATTGAGTTTCTGGTAATCCTTGTGCTTCAAGCGTATGAGTATCAAGCGATAGAAAGGCGGATAGCCAAATTGTCTGCGAATGACCATCTGCTTCTCATAAAGCCCACGGAAGTCGTTGCGCAACACGTCTTGCAACACGGGATGCGCCGGCTCGTAAGTTTGGATAATGACCTTGCCTTGTTTGCCTTTGCGGCCTGCGCGACCCGCCACCTGGGCCATCAGCTGGAAACTGCGCTCATGGGCACGGAAGTCGGGGAAGGAAAGCATATTGTCGGCGTTGAGGATACCCACCACTTTCACCGAGTCGAAGTCCAAGCCTTTGGTGACCATCTGAGTGCCCACAAGGATATTGGTGTCATGGTCTTGGAAAGCCTCAAGGATGCTCTGATAATCGTTCTTTGAGCGGGTGGTGTCGAGGTCAAGTCGCGCGACTTTGGCTTCGGGCATAACGAGGCTCAAATCTTCTTCTATCTTCTCAGTGCCAAAACCGTGCATGCGGATATTGGTACTGTGACAAACAGGACACTCCGTCGGAACAGAGGCCGTGTAACCACAATAATGGCATCGCAACACATTCTGGCTCTTGTGATAAATGAGGCTCACGTCACAGTTGATGCACTGCGGCACATAATGGCATTCGTCACACTCCAAACGCAAAGAAAAACCGCGTCTGTTTTGGAACAAAATGGTTTGGTTGTGTTCGTCCAAAGTTTCCTTCATCGCATCAAGCAAGGTGCTGCCAAAGTCAGCTTTCATGGTCTTGCGACGGCGTTCCACACGCATGTCGCTGAGGATAATTTCGGGCATCTGCACACCACCATAACGCTCGGTGATTTCCACCAAATGGTAACGGCCACTCATGGCATTGAAATAACTCTCGTATGACGGTGTGGCTGAGCCTAATACGATGTTCGCTTGATGCATGGCAGCCAACACGATGGCGGCATCGCGGGCATTGTAGCGCGGTGCGGGGTCGACTTGCTTGAAGCTGCTGTCGTGTTCCTCGTCGACGATGATGAGTCCGATGTCAGAATAAGGCAAGAAAATAGCCGAACGCGAACCAATGATAATCTGATGCTTCGGCGACTGCGTCTGACCAAAATCACGCACCTGCTCCCACACTTCTACTCTTTCGTTGGTGCCATAACGCGAATGATACACGCCTAATCTGTCGCCGAAATACTCTTTCAAGCGGTTGATGATTTGGGCAGTAAGCGCAATCTCAGGCAATAGATACAACACTTGCTTCCCTTGGTCGATGGCCTCCTTAATGAGCTTGATGTAAATTTCGGTCTTGCCTGAAGAGGTCACGCCATGAAGTAACACAGGCTTCTTCATTTCAAAACCCGACTTAATGCCCTCGTAAGCCTTTTGTTGTGCACTGGTGAGTTGAATGCTGTCCACATCGGTCTGCACCTTGAATTCCTTCAGCCGACTGACCTTGCGCTCGTAAACCTCGAAAATGCCCTTTTCAGCCATGTTTTTCAGAATGGTGGAAGTGGCGTTGGCCTTTTGCAGCAAAGCTTTGGCCAAAATATCGTTGTCGGCATCGCCCCCAAGGGTGATGAAAGCCAGCAAGACTTCCAATTGCTTGTAGGCACGCTTGGTCAAGGTGTCCATCAACTCATGGACTTTTGCCTCATCGCGGTATTCCGAGGCAAGTCGCACAAAACGCTCGTATTTGGCCTTGTATTTCTCGTTCAGCTCCTCCTCCATCACCAGGATGCCTTTCTCCATCATGCTATGAACAAGCGGCATCACTTTCTTGAAACCGATGATTTTGCTCACCTCACTGATGGCGATTTTTGGTTTGATTTGCAAGGCTTCGACGATGAGATACTCAAAGTCATTTAAAGCCACTGAATCGAGAACATAATCGGGCGAAAGGGCAACCGTCGTCTCGCTGCTCAGCTTCAGTGCGGAAGGCAGTGCCGCTTGCATCACCTCGCCCAGATGACACATGTAATAGGTCTTCACCCAGTCCCAAAACTTCAACTGCTTCTCGTTGACCAAAGGCTGGTCATCAAGCAAATCCATGAGGAATTTGACTTCCACCGCGGGCACTTGTTCCGTCAAACCGACAATCAGTCCCGACATGATTTTGGTCTTGCCAAACTGCACCACGGCTCTTTGACCCACGCGCACCTGTTCGTTCAAAGCGAACGGAACACGATAGGTGAAGGTGCTCGGAACCGGAATCGGTAGTAAGATTTCAGCAAAGAGGGTGATACGGGAGTCGCTCATGGGAATAGGTCTTTTTTGCACGCAGAATCCACAGAAATCGCAGAACCTACCAGCTGCTATTTTTGCGTCGCTTTGCGTTTCTCATAATTCTGCGTATTCTGCGTGAGACAATTAATGTGAATTCACCACGGAATAGCCAATCAGCTCATCGTAGCCCTTTATGGAGTTAAAGTAGTAGAAATACAACTTGTACACGTTGTCGGTCTCCCAATGGTTGCCTGCAGTCAGCTCGGTGGTAATCACGCCAGTCTTGCGGTCGCGGGTGACGAACATGAAGTTGTAATAGCCTTGTTTGAGCACCATCGAGCAGGTGTAGCCATGCAAGCGGTAGTCGTAGGTCATCTTGTTGCTTTCGTTGAAGCACCAGTCGTTGAGTGCGCCCATAATGTAAATGTCCTCGTGGGTCAGTGGTGTCTCGCTTTTATAGAAAAAATTGACGCGGCAATAGTCAGCTTCAGTGGCATTGTCCAAGTTTTCGTTCTCCACATAAATGTATTTTTCTCCATGGATGTCTTCATAAGTGACATAAGCTTTCCTCGTACGCGGTTCACAAGTGGCAATGTCAATTTCATAGCAATCATCGTTTTGCCGGATATGGGCCAAATTCTCCGACTGAAAATAGAAGTTGCTGGTATTGAATCGTCTGTATTGGTTGGTGCCTTCAAAAACGGTCTGAGGATGATGTTCAAAGGAAAGATAATCGGGATAGACGTAAGTGGGCTTGAGTCCCTCGGCGGCATTGTCCCAACGGCCATTCTGACGGATGGTCAAATAGCTGAATTGCTGCGTATTGCCCGTCAAATAGTTGTTCAAATTCACCCTGATATCGAGTTGCTGGTGTGTGTCGGTCAACGACAAATCATCAGGATAGCGTGGTATAGTGGCTCCCACATGGGCTTTCTCGTCAACCACCATGAAACGGCGAGTGAAGTAGAGGTCGTTCAAGTCGTCGCCATACACGATGAGCAGATAATTCCCCGAAACCAATGGCATCATGTCCTCGTTGGGAAACTTGAGCTCATAATTCACATATTCTATTAATGTGTTACGCGAAAAAGCATAGTCATCCAAACGGTCGGATTCGAAGCCCGAAGCATATTGTATACGCTGAAGTTCAGTAGGCTGCCACTCGTGATCGCAATGGATGAAAGTATAGTTGAGCACTTCTCCCTCACCATCTATAATGTCGAATGAAAGGGTCAGTCTGCCCAACATGTCTTCCAAAGGGATGATTGGGTCGTGAAGTTGGTCATCGTCGGCATAAAGCAATACCGTCTGCACTTGGGGCTTGTAGTTAATATTGCCGCAAGGCAAGTCGAAACTCTGGGCAAAGAGACCTGCCACACACAGAAGCAAGGTCGTCAAGAAAATACTTTTTTTCATCACACCATACATTTCGGCAAAAATACTCTTTTTTCCGATTACCATAAACTATTTCACGCAGAATTCGCCGAATCTTGGGAAGCGCTTTGCGACACAATGTTTGCGTCCGACTGGCTTCTGCGTGTTCTGCGTATTCTGCGTGAAACGGAAAAACTATTTCACGCAGAATTCGCCGAATCTTGGGAAGCGCTTTGCGACACAATGCTTGCGTCCGAAAGGCTTCTGCGTGTTCTGCGTATTCTGCGTGAAACGGAAAGTTCGCTGGAAATCAAAGTTGCTCCACAATGCGCTTCTGCACCTCAAGGAACTCGGCCTCGCTCAGATGGACGTGTTCTTTCTTGAAGTCCAAGTCACCCTCTTGCGTGATGGGAATGAGGTGGATGTGGGCATGAGGCACTTCCAAGCCAATTACAGCCACACCAATGCGTTTGCAAGGCACGGCCTTTTCGATGGCCTTGGCCACTTTTTTGGCAAAGACCATCATGGCCCCGATTTCGTCGTCATCGAGGTTGAAGATATAGTCGTCTTCGTGCTTGGGCACTACCAATGTATGCCCTTTCATCACGGGATTGATGTCCAAGAAAGCAAAGAAACGCTCGTCTTCGGCAATCTTATAGCAAGGGATATCCCCTTTAATGATTTTTGAAAAAATAGTAGCCATAACAATAGTATTAACGGGTGATTTCCATAACTTCAAACTGAACCTTGCCAGCAGGCACCTGGATTTCGGCAACCTCACCCACTTGCTTGCCCAAAAGACCTTGGCCGATAGGCGAGTTGATGGAGAGTTTGCCTTCCTTGAAATTGGCTTCCTTCTCCGGCACAATGGCGTAGGTCATCATCATGCCCGACTTGGTGTTCTTGATTTTCACGGTCGAATAGAGCAGCACCTTAGAGTTGTCCATCTTGGATTCGTCGAGGATGCGGGCATTGAAAATCAAGTCCTGCAATTCGGCAATCTTGGCTTCAAGCAAGCCTTGGGCTTCCTTGGCGGCATCATATTCGGCGTTTTCGGAGAGGTCGCCTTTGTCACGTGCTTCCTGTATGGCTTGCACAATGCGCGGACGCTCGCGAAGAATCAAGTCGTCGAGCTCGTCCTTCAGTTTCTGTAACCCTTCAGGGGTAAAGTATTTAATTTCTGACATAGTAAATTATATAATATTCAATTCGTTACAAGTTGCAAAAAAGAGACCCTTACCGAAATAAGGGTCTTCTTTTGGTTTGCGACTGCAAAGATACGAATTATTTCTTATCCTGAGACAGAATTAGAAAATAATTCTAGCGCCAACACTGTGCGTGCCACCAAAGGTGTAGGTGTCTCTGTAGGAATAATCCACAGCGAGCTTCAAGCCGTCTTCTTTCTTCGACAGCGGCACCTTGATGGACACACCAGCGCTCAGGCCTCTGTTGATGTTCATGCAGTTGTCGTCGTAAAGGACGCCTTCCTTGAAGCCTTGCTTCGACCAGATACCTTTTTCCCAGGTATAACCGGCACGAATCATGAACATTTCTCTCCAACCATACTCCAAGCCACCAGTCAGCTGGTCGTTGGTGAAGGAGTTGGAGCAGAAGTTACCGGCAATGGTGATTCTGCTTGTTTCGGCAAACAGGAAGTCGTAGGCGGCCGAGATGCTCAACTGGGTGGGCAATTCGAAGTCGTCGACGCGTTGCACCATGGTGAACTGCTGGTTGCTAGTGTTGTCCATGAACACACGCAGAGAGATACCGTCGCCCGAGAATTTCATCGTGGGTCCGATATTCTTCAAGGTGATACCAAAGTGGACGTTGTCGAAAGGACCGGTGACATACTGGATACCGGCATCGATGGCGACACCGACACCACCCATATCCTTAATGGACTCGCTGATGATCTTCAAGTTGAAGCCGCCGCTGATACTGTTGGAGAACGACTTGGCGAAGGCTAAGTTGATGTTCATCAGGTTGGGTTTGTAAGTACCGAGACCACCGTCAGGATTCTGTACAGTGGTAATCGGAATCTCACCGATGCTGAACGACATGAAGGAGAGACCCAACACGCTCGATTCACCCACGCGAGCCAAGAAGCCAAACGAGGAGATACGGGTGTCGTTGCCTACTCCAACCAACCAGCTGGTGTGGCTAAAGTTAATATCCAGGGAGTGGCATGAGGTGATACCGGCCACGTTGCCGAAAATGGCGTCAACACCATTCACAAACGACATGCCTGCATTGCCCCAGCCAGACGAAGCTGCCCAAGGGTTGATCAACAGCTCTGAAGCGCCAGCTTGGCCTGAACGGTCTTTATTTCCTGCAAATGCTTGAGGAGCACTTAATCCCATAAGGACTACGAAGCTCAAGACGATATATCTAAATGATTTCTTCATGATGATAAATTATTTACGGTTAGCAATTACATTGTTTAGAATGTGTTCAGGTCAACTTGACGCATGGCACCGAAGAACTTGATGGTACGCTCGCTGCCACTGGTCAGATCCTTGATGTGGATCAGGTAGAAGCCACTGGCCACAGGCGTGTTGGCAAAGTTCGTGAGGTCCCATTCAATACTCGGTTCTTCGTTGTCCTTACGGAACTGACGCACCTTGGTGCCGCTCAACGTGTAGATGGAAACAATACACTTGTTGGGCAGGTTGGCGATCTTCACCTTGTTGGTCAGTGCGTTGCCTTCGTATGCATCGTAGGCATAGTAAGGATTGGGCACCACCGTGATGAGGTTAAGGTCACTCTCCGTCTTTTCAGGCTCGTTCAGAATAGGATCCCAACCGTCGATGCTGAAGGTGTACTTCGGCAACATGTTGTTGACCACCAACTCCTGGTTGGGAGTCTGCAACGGATAACCGTAGCCACTGTCGTAAGGCTTGGCAACACGGATACGGATGCGGCAGTCGTTGCCTTCGGGCAACCACTTCATACCTTCAATACCCATTGGCATACCAACCCACATCAACATACGATAGAAGTAGTTGTTGAAGACAGTCCAGAGGTTCATCTTAGCATTCTGAACATAGTTCATGGAGTTGAACAGCAACTGGCCGCCATCATATCCATAGTTCTTAATATGCTTCCACTCCGAATTGTTAGGAATGGAGTCGCAACGCCAGATATAGAGGTAATGCTTACCACCAAACACGGGTTCTAAGTTAGCACCACGGAAGAGGGCGGGATCTATCAACTGATTCAACGGGTTTTCCAAAGTAATCTTCTGCAACTTGGCAGGATTGAAGAGCATGTCGCGGCCGTTCATATCCTCATAATAGGAGTCTTCACCAAAGGCCACATTCAGACGCATGCCCGTCTCCACATCGATGACATAGCCCGGGAACCAACCCATACCTTGAGGAGCAATGAAATTAGCATCGTCCGGATTCGTTGAACCATAGGCAAAACCTTCAGCATTCGGGTCGTCAGGATTGTTTTGAAGGACATATTCGTTTTCCTTACAATCCCAGTTGTTGGTATAGGAATTACCATCCTTGTCAACAGAGGGGTGATGACGCAGGAAGAAGCGGGAGGCTCCACCTTCAGACAGGTTCTTGTCCATACACATCTCAATGACAGGACAACGGCTCCACTTGCTCTTGTCGGCAGTAAACACGATATCGATACTTGCTGTCTTATAGAACATGGAATCCATATAGGCATTACTTGAATAGATAGGACCTGGGTTCTCATGCTCACCTTGTCCGGAATAGGAACTGAGAATAGCAGGAGCGAAAGTGCGGTTGGCCAGCTTTTCAAAGTTCTCGTTCGGATCCCAAGGATTGTTCACATTATCGCCCGTTGCAGCAGAGCAGCCGTGGTCATTATCAGCAGGAGTGTCCTTAGAGGAATAGTTACCAGAACGAATCCAGTTGAGGAAGGAGTGGGCACCAGCATCATCGGTGTCGCGGATACCATCCAACCAGACAGAGTCAGGCTTCTGGAACTCAATGGATGAAGTAATCACACCATTGTTCTTGGCAATCACGTCTGTGTAGGTCTTCCACTCTTCGTCTGAGAAGAACTTACCAATTTCGAGACGGCCGAATCTATACGGTTGGGCAATCGTGACAGAGATACCTTTGTCGATGAACAGTTGTTCGTTGTCGTAGATGGTCGTAGTGTCACTGTATGCAGGGTTGATGCCCTCTTCGTCGACAGGTTCATCAAGATCCAGCAAGTGCCAATGACTCACCATACGTGAAGCAGAGTCACCTTGAATTTCTTGGTTGCCAGTAACATTGTGGGTGTAAACCTCAACCAGGTCATCGAAATAAAGCTCATATTTGTGTGATTTCACATTCAACGGGTCGATGATCTTCACAGCGAGAGGACCATTGCCAGCTTCATAAGAGGGATGATAGCTGACCGGGTAGTCGGAATGACCAAAGACAACAGGGGTGGCTACGTCAGGATTGTGATCCTGGAAGACGAGATTATGATCTGCATCTTCGGTGTAACCATCAGCAATCCTCTTGCTCAGGATTTCATCGATGGTACTTTGTGAGAGTTCAAGCTCATTGCCTCCGTTACCGACACCAACGACGCGGGTGATGGCCGGGCTGTCGCCATAAGAGGCGCGAAGCTTGGTACCATTGATGGTCTTGTGAGGCACTGCCTTATACACTTGGATGTTCTTTCTACCTTCGAGGTAAGGCTTCTTCTGACCGAGGAGGCCGTTCAGATCGCCAGGCTCCTGAGAATAGGTGAGGTAGTTGTTGTAGGCGTAGGCCACAGCCATATAGTAATAAGCGGTGTGGTTGACCAAGTTCGGGTCATCGCCCAAGGCAAACTCATCTTGGGTCAGCACGAAGCTGTGGGTGATGCCGGCATCGCCGCCGACCACCTTACGTACTGGCACATTGGCGTGCAATGACTCGTCAAACTCATAGTTGATGAGGGTGGTCACATTGTTGCGCACGTCGCACTGGAACACCAGACGGGCCTTGTCGGAATTGCCGAGTTCGTCAGCACCCACTTCGCCATTGGCTAACTGATACACCTTATAACCTTCGAAACGATAGTATCTGTCGTAGAAAATCTCTTCTTCATGGTTCTCGATGGAGACCGAAGGAGCAAGGGTATCACCCGTATTCGGATCAAGAATCCAATTGGTATCAATAGTCGTAGTGTTGTCGATTCTCGAAACCGGAATTTCAGGATCGATTTCAATGTATCCTTCCTTATAGTTGTTGGAAAGGGCGGTGTTCGACAGATAAACGATGAGTTGACGGTCGAGTTCGCGGATGGTCAAGTCAGGAGCACTGGGGCCATCGATAACCTTGAAGCAGTTGTCGAACAGGGCTTGGCACTTGTCGTCAACCACACGCAGCAGCTCAACAGAAGCCCAGGCACCGCCTGAAGTGGCACGAGCCCACGGCACACCGAAGGTGATATAGTTGACAGCACCGGGTTCCAAGGTGAAGGGGCCTGCCGACTGCATGAAACGACGGTCGCTCGGGGCGTTTTGGCACTGCTCTTCCGACCAGTACTTATCGCCAGTGTTATAGTTGCCGTTAGGAGGCGTGCCTTGGGTACCCCAGTTCCACGGGTCGGTATCGCCAGGGAACATGAAGTCGCATTCGGGACCCACCACATCGCTACCGGTGTAAGCATTGCCACCGTAACGCATCTTGGCACCGTTCTTCCAAATACCACGCAGGTAGTTGTAATATTCAGGAGCGGTTTGAGGGTCGCAGTTATCGCCATTACCATTGTTGTGATACACGAAACGGCGCATACCGAAACGTTCGTCATCGATGATGCCGTTGCCGAAGTTCACACCATTGATACTTTCGTCAACCACTTGGATGGCTTCAGTAGTATCATTGATGAAGACGGAGTCGCCAGTGGCAGGATCGAGGTGGCTGAAGTGGCTCTCGATAATGAAGTTATACTTGGGATTGTCGATTCCGTCGGGGTCCATATAAGGGCCTTGGAAGAAGTCGATACCAATCGCAGGAGGTTGTGCACCGTAGGCTTCAGGTTCACCGCTACCGTCAACAGAGGCACCGTTGTAGCCATAACCCAGACCACGCTTGACGTCGCAACCTACATAGTCGTCCCAGCCATAACCGAGGTCAACATCGGTCCAAGGCGAGAAGTAAGTACCCGTCAAGGTATAGGTGGAACGGTTGATGATTTCGTAGCTGTAGAAAGTCATGTTGTTGATTTCGTCGTTGGTGGCGAAAGCGAAAGCTTGGGCACGCACTTCGATACCAATAGCTTGACCCTTTGATTCGGTGTGAGAAGCACCTTTATCATTGAAAATCCACCACAGGGTTTGGTCACCTTTCAGCACCTGGTCAGCAAGGATGGAGCCGTGCATGGTGCCATCAAGTTCCTCTTCCATGGTCGGAATCTTGGTGTGGCAGAGTTCGTTGTTGATGTCGTAGTAAGGATAGTCACCTTGGGTGGGGTCATAGTCTCCACTGCCATCAGCATCGTAGAAGGGAGCCAGATACGTGGCAATGCCTTCGGGGTCGTCGCTTGAACGCATGGCCGGCCAATCCTTGATGATGGACGGAATCTCATAGCCATTGCCAATTTTGCCTTCATTATAGGCGGCAAGGAACTCGTCGACTTCAGCGCGGGTAATCTTGAAAATCTTATCCCACTTGGCGCAGGTCTCGGGAGTAATAGAGGCCGAACCATCAACGGTCAGAGGGCCAGTGTAGTAGTCGTTACCGACCTGACGGAAACGCAGGGCAGCGCACTTCAACTGATTATTGACGTCAACGCCAGCAATCCAAAGAGAACCGGCAAACAGTGAAGTAGCAGAACCGTTGGCGGGAATGAAATACTTGGAACCAGTACCAGAGGGGAGGTCCCACCACATGTCACCACCAGAGTTGATGCGCGTTCTAACATTGTTGATGTCAAGCCAATCGTAAGAAGACGAAGGCGTACATCCGGCTGCGGTCTGTGCACGCTGGTTTCTGCCAGGTTGCACATCTTTCAACATCTCAGCCTTTCCAGGAATCACAGCGCCTACGATGAGCAGCGCCGCAAACAAAGTTCGAAATATATTCTTCATAATACTTGTAATTTATCGTTATGAATTTTCTTTCATTTTAGAAGTTAAAGCTCAAACCAACTCTGATATGGCGAGGCATAGAGTAGTTGTAACCGCTATTCACAATCAGTTGATACATCTGGATGAAGGCCTGCGGGTCAATCTGTTCGTTGATTTCACGCTGCCAAGCGGGAGCCGAGAGGTAACCATCGTCGTCGGCATTACCCGTGGCGTTGTACACACCAACGATGTTCTTTGAATTGAGCAGGTTCAGCACTTGCACGTAAACATTCAAGAAAGCATCACGGCCTTTCTTTTCGCCATCCTTGCTAGCACCGATTTTGAAGGTGAAGTCCTTGTCAACACGGAGGTCGAAACGGAAGGAAGCGGGAATTCTAGAACCGTTGTAAGTACCTTGCAAAAGTCTGTTACCACCGGAAATCGGGGAAGTGACCGTACGTGAAGCGGTGTAAGGCGTACCAGAACCACCATTAACCGACAGGTTTAAGCCAGTGTTGGAAAGGATCTGGATGTCTTTGCCGTCCTTGCGGTGGATGACAGGACCATCATAGTCCTTACCATCGGCAAAACGATAGTCGAGTGACAGGTTGAAGCTGTGACGACGGTCGGAGCTTGACGGGAAGGTGGATCTCAGGTTAGGCACACCAGCAGCAATCAAAGCCGAAGCCGTTGAGGTCGAAGAACCAGTCATGTCGGCATACTGCAAAGTGTAGCTGGCACGGATACGGGCGTTCTTCGTACGACGCATGTCGTAGCTGGCAGTTAAACCCTTGACGGTACCGAAGTCGAGGTTGCTGAACGAGTTGTATGACTTAGGATAAGCACCGTTGAAACGATACATCTGAATCATGTTACGCAATTCGTGGTAGTAAGCCGAAATGGTCAAGGATGAAGTGTTGGTCACCTTCTGCGTGAAACCGAGTTCATACTCAATGGTCTGAGCGGGTTTCAGGTTGGGGTTGGCAATGTCATCATTGTTTTCGTTAAAGCGGTAGTAATACAACGGGCTGCAATAGAAGTCGCTCGAAGGACGCTGGGTCAGAACATCGTAGTGGGCGAAGAACAAGGCTTCGTCAGAAATCGGGAAGGAGAAGGAGATACGCGGCATGACGCTCCAAGCAGGATCATAATCCTTGAAGGAGTTGATGTCGACATTCTGCTGCTTGGCATCCTTCAGCCAAGGGGCAGAACCGGAACCCATACCAATGACTGTCGGGTCGTTGACTTCGACACCATCACCATTGTACCAAGTATTGCCGTTACGGTAACCGACAATGGAGGTCTTTTCCGTCAGCTTGTTGACGTAAACGACATAATCGTTACCAATATTCTCTGGCACCTCGGCCCACGACTGGTCGTCCATCTGAATCTTTCTGCCGTTCTGCATCAGGTCGCCAGCGGTATAGAAATCATAAAGTACGTATGGATCCTTCAACACACTTTGGTTGGCATCGAAACGGTCGACACGCACACCGATGTTGAAGATCAGGTCTTTGAAAGCGAACTTATCCTGGATATAACCAGCCATGTAGATGGGCTGCTGTGCACCAATCGGGCGGGTCAGCACACCCTGGTCATCTGTCTTGTTGAAGAAGTCGGCGAGTGAAGGACGCTCTGTGAAACCATATTTTCTGTTACCGTCGTATGTAAAGCCATAATAGTAAACAGACAGCTGGGCGTCACGGGTGAGTTCGTCAGCGCCGAACATGTTCATATTGAGGCCACCCTTCACCGTTGCAGTCTGCAGGTTACCATCGGCATCATAATATTTCATCGTATTGCTGTTGAAATCGTAGGTGTCGATAAGGAGCCAATCCGTTCCGTCAACAGGCAAACCCATGGCCTGACGCAGACGGGAGTCGATGACGAACTGGGTGGTTCCATCATACAATCTGTTGTACATGATTGTATCGACAAAGCCGTCATAGCTGATTGCGTAGGGGTGTGCAAGATCAAGTTCCATGATGTGGGAGTTGACCATTTGGCGCATCAGCGTCCATGGGTTTCTATTACTGTTATTAATTCTGTAATTCATGTTAGAATTGTTCTGCTGCTCGTATTGGAAGCCCAACTTGATTTCGTGCGAGTTGTCGCCTCTTCCAAGAGTCATGGAGCCGTTGACATTGACAGCGATCTGATCCCTGACCGTCTTGGCATAAGCCGTCTGAACCATGCCAGGCACAGCAAACATGCTATATACAGCACCGGGAGACATACCATTGACCAAACCTTGGTGCTGCATGATGTTGGAGATATTGTCATAATATCCTGTTGCACCGAAAGGTCTGTACAAGTCATAGAAGTTTTCGACGTATGTGGCAAGCAGAGGATTGAATTCGGAACGTTCGAAATCAACATAAGTGTCGTAGTAGTTGTTCAACACCCAAGCATTGCTGATGGTCTTGTATTGGCCATCCACCAAAACCGAGTCAATGCTTCCCGTCAAGTAAGCGAAGTTAGGCTCACGTGTGGTGGTGAACTTACCAATGTTACCGTAGGCGAAGATATTGTCCCAAAGGTCGGGGTCGCCCGATTCGCCTTTGTAGTGCGAATAGTCAGCCTGGATGCTGTAATACACGTTGGAGATCAGTGAACTGGTTTCACCCTCGGTAGGAGCAGGGAAGCGCTGGCTGAAACGGACATAACCACGATAGGTACCCGACTTCGACAGGTAGTTCTTGGCCGTATTGAAGAAATGCTGGCCGCTACCATAGTCGTAGTAACCACCGCTTCTATACATCGAACCACCGAAAGTGAGGTTGGTGTTCTTACCAGTGCGAACGTCAATCTTACCAGTCAAGTTGATGTTATTGTTAGCCGTGTTGTTGAGGAAGCGGGTTTTAAAGAGATTGTCTCTTTGTGTGAAAGCAGCAGTCTGATAGGTGCTGTTGCCTTGGCCCGCCAAAGTCAGAGGACGTTCGCTGATGTGTTTCATCCAATCGTCAGTGGCACGCCAGTAACCCACAGCCGACTGGCTACCGTATTGCTCACGGTTGATATCAAAAGCGAGGAAGAAACCGAGGAGGGCTTCCTGATCGTCTTTCTTGCTCTTGATGAGCGGTCCATTGATGGTACCACCCAAGCGGCCGTGGCCATAACCGTCAACGGAGTATTCGGCTTCGAGACCACCACCCCAAGTACGGCTGGGGCCTTTGGTGGTCATGTTGATGATACCACCCATGGCATCACCATACATGGCGGGCGTACCACCCAAGATGACGTCGACCTGGTCGATGGCACCTTGCGGGACGCTGTTGCTACCGATGACTTTCACACCGTCGATGTAATAGACGGCACCTTCACGTGAACCACGGATGGAGCCGACCTCACCGTCGGACGAGAACACGCCACCGACGCTGGAAGCGACACCTTCAGCCGAACGGACAGGCAACTTGGCAATTTCTTCGGCGGTAATCGTGGCACCCGTCGAGGTGTTATCCGCCGAAATCAAAGGAATCTCATAATCGATAACCACAACGTCGTCAAGTTTGATGGCGCCACTGGTCATCTTAATGTCGTAGAAGGTGATCTTGTTGGCCGGAATCACAATGTTCTTCAGAACAAAGGGATTGTAGCCGATACAGCTCGCCTTGAGGTCATACGTTCCCGGAGGAATCGGGTTGATGTCATAATTACCGTCAAAGTCCGAGGAGGCACCTCCCACTTGCGTTCCGCCTTTTTCAACAATGACGTTTGCAAACGGTACCGTTTCTCCTGTTTCATCGGTAATCTTGCCTTTGAGTCTTCCTTGCGCTTGAGCCATGGTCATCGAGCAGGTGGCCAATACTATGGCAAGGGTCATTAGTAAATTTTTAAACATACCTTGTAATTTTATGTAATACTACTTTGTTTGGTGCATATTATGTGCATTAAAAGTCGTCAAAATTACAACCTTATTTGAAAGTACGCAAGAAAAATATGCTTTTTCAGCGTTTTTTTTTCAAGAAAATTTTGCTGTAAACAATTATATTTTTGATTTTCAGTCATTTGCAAAATCACCATTTAAATAAGATTTTTTCCGCTTCAACCGTATTTTTTCAGTTACAGCAGCCCTTTTTGAGATTATACCTTATTAATAACACCTCAGAAGAACGGATTGGTCTTCTGACGGCGACGCATCCGCTCGGCATGGCGCTTGTCCTTCTGGATCATCCGCTTGGTCTTCCTCGCCTGACGCTTGTAATGCGCCGTCTTGGCCCGTTCGTATTGCCGCTTCGATTTCTTCTCCATCTGCTCCATCTGGCGCTCAGCCTTCCGCATGGCTCGTGACGACCTCGACGAGGCACAGGAACCGAACAACAGAACCAGCACCAACAGACAGGCAATCCATTTCATTAATTTCTTCATGGTTTCCTTGTTTAACTATGTTGAAACGCTCCGCATCAGGCGAAGCCCATCTTCCTTTTGCGGGCAAAAATAAGATTTTTCCCGGAAAAGCATACGATTTTGGAAAAAACAGCGTTTTTCTCTCGTTATGAGACACGCAAAACCACACCTATTAATATTAATGGCACTCTTGCCCTTCCTTCATGGGTGCAAAGACATCCCTCAGAATCCCAACCGACCGATTCTCCCCTCACCCATCACGATTTATCCAAACTCCATGCAATACTATGACCTGAACTTCGTGAGCGGATGGAGCTACATCACTTCCGACGTGGAAAGCACCAGCCGGGGCATCATCGTCTACCGTCAGAGCGACACGGAGTTTTTGGCCTATGACCGCATTCCGCCCAACGAGCCCGACGCCTGCACCGACAATCAAGGCAACACCACCCGCCTCGTGGTGGATTTCCCCTTCATCGTCGACCTTTGCAACAACGCCTATTACAACATCCTCAACGGACAACTCATCGTTGCCGAACCCGATAAGATTCCCAACTTCCCCACCGACGGCACGACGATTTACCCGCTGATACAATACCATACCACATACGACGGAAGTAAATTGGTCATTTCAAACTAATTTTTCTTCATTATTCCATTGAACATCAACATATTATCAACAATTTGTTGATACTTGTTGAGAAAGTGGAGACGGTTTTTCTTGCCCAGTTTTTGGGCTTGGGATACTTTTGCAGCGTAATCGTAATACTACTGAATTTGGTGCATCAAACAATACGCGGTGGCGTGTATCGATAAGGCCCGTCGTCAGGCGGGCTTTATTCGTCTTCCATGATATCGCTCTGACGTTCGATGGAAGCCTGATGGATGGCTTCAAACACCTTATTAATTAATTGCGGCGACAAACCCATCTCCTCACCCGTGGCCACATGGTCGGCAAGGATCTTCTTCCAGCGGTCCATCTGCACCACAGTGACATTGTTGCGTTTCTTGTATTCCCCAATCTGCGCACTCACCTCCATGCGGCGCGCCAACAGTTGGAGCAACTCACTGTCGATGTCGTCGATTTCTCCGCGGAGACCTGCAAGGTCACGCTCCACATTACATGATTGTTTGGAACGGAAGGTCAAACTGGCCAATAACTGTTTCAATTCTTCGGGTGTGATTTGCTGCTTGGCATCGGTCAGAGCTGCGTCAGGATTAATATGGCATTCTATCATTAATCCATCAGTGGCGAGGTCAAGGGCCTTCTGGGCTGTGGCCTGCAGCAGCTCGCGGTTGCCGCAGATGTGGCTCACGTCTGTGATAAGCGGCACATTCAGCCTTTGGGTCAGCTCGATGGGGATCTCCCACATGGGATAGTTACGGTACGGAGTCTCCTTATAATACGCAAAGCCACGATGGATAGCCGCCAACTGGGTGACTCCCGCCTTCTGGAAGCGCTCGAAGGCGCCCATCCAGAGATTCAAGTCGGGCGAGACGGGATTCTTGATTAATACAGGCACATCCACACCGCGCAAGGCATCAGCCAGCTGTTGCACCGAAAAAGGGTTGACCACCGTGCGGGCACCTATCCACAGGGCATCGACATCATATTTCAGCGCCAACTCGACATGCTCGGGCGTAGCCACCTCGGTCATGGTGGGCAGACCCGTTTCATGCTTCGCTTCGCGCAGCCAGACGAGACCTTGCTCTCCCCTGCCCTCGAAGGCATCGGGGCGCGTGCGGGGTTTCCAGATGCCGCCTCGCAGCATCGTCACCTCAGGGATTTGGGTCAAGGCTTGGGCTGTGGCGAGGATTTGGGACTCGCTTTCCACGCTGCAGGGGCCGGCGATGAGGATTGGACTTGTAAAAGCAGGGGATGAATCCGCCTGCTTATCGTCCGTCATATTCGATTCCATAAGCATTCAACGTTTCGCAATATTCGTCATGAAATGATTTCATTTTATGATGTTCCGCTTGACCGAAGATGTATTTTTTTGTCCGACCCATCAACGACGGACTGACACTGAATGCCCCATACCCTTCTTGCCATTGGAACGATTCATAGTACACATCCAATGTTTTCAGCCATTTGCTGCTTTTCGCCTTAATAGCACGGACAAAATCCGACATGGTGACCGTTTTCGGCAATGTAGTTAAAATATGAATGTGATCACATACGCCACCTACCGCAAACGGTATCGCACCTTCGGTACGGATAATGCCACCTATATATTCAAACACACGATTCAAATCTTCATCGCGAATGACGATGCCAGTGCTTTTCGTGTGAAAAACAATGTGCGTGAATAATTGTGTGTATGTATTCGCCATTATGTTTGCAAAAGTACAACATTTTCAAACCTGCATTGCAATTTTTTGTAACTTTGCACATTATTTATAACACCCGACAAAGAATAGCATCATAATATGAAAAGAGTAGAAATCAAGCAAGCCTTGCAGATGCAAGCCTCTGACAATGAGATTACTGTAATGGGCTGGGTGCGCAACAAGCGCGGCAGCAAGAACGTGGCGTTCATCGCCCTCAACGACGGCTCCACCATCAACAACCTGCAACTGGTCATCGACCTGAACGTCATCCCCGAAGAAAAACTGGCATTAATGCATGCCGGTGCCTCGCTATGGGCCAAGGGTGTCCTCGTCGCCTCGATGGGCAGCGGCCAGGCCGTGGAGCTTTCCGTGAAGGAGATTGGCCTGTTTGGCCCCGCCAACCCTGATGAATACCCGCTGCAACCCAAGAAACACTCTTTGGAGTTCCTGCGCGACATCGCTCACCTGCGTTTCCGCACCAACACCTTCGGCGCCGTCATGCGTCTGCGCCACTCCATGGTGTTCGCCATCCATAAGTTCTTCACCGAGCGAGGCTTCTACAATATCCATACGCCACTCATCACCGCTTCCGACGCTGAAGGCGCCGGCGAGATGTTCCAAGTCACCACTTTGGATTTGAACAACATCCCACGTGATGAACAGGGTAACATCGACTACAAACAGGACTTCTTCGGCAAGTCGACCAACCTCACCGTGTCGGGACAGCTCGAAGGTGAGTTGGCAGCCACGGCTTTGGGCAAAATCTACACCTTCGGTCCGACCTTCCGCGCTGAGAACTCCAACACCACCCGCCACTTGGCCGAGTTCTGGATGATTGAGCCTGAGATGGCCTTCTACGACATCAACGACAACATGGATCTCGCCGAGGAGATGCTGAAATACTTGATTCAATATGCTTTGGACAACAACATGGACGACCTCCAATTCTTGAGCAAGCGTCTGCAAGACGAAGAAAAAGGCAAGAAAGAAGAAGAGAAATCAATGGAACTCATCAGCAAGTTGCATTTTGTGCTCGAGCATGAGTTTGTGCGCCTGACCTACACCGAAGCCATCGACATCCTACGAAACTCCAACTACAATAAAAAGGGCAAGTTCCAGTATCCCGTTAACGGTTGGGGTGTTGACCTGCAGTCGGAGCACGAGCGTTACCTCGTGGAGAAGCACTTCAAGAAGCCTGTCATCCTGACCGACTACCCGAAAGAAATCAAGGCCTTTTACATGAAGCAGAACGAAGATGGTAAGACCGTCCGCGCCATGGATGTGCTTTTCCCTGGCATCGGCGAGATTATCGGCGGTTCCGAAAGAGAGACCGATATTAATAAAATCCTCGACCGCATGCACGAAGTCGGCATCCCCGAGGCATCAATGGATTGGTACCTCGACAGCCGTCGTTTCGGCTCGGTGCCACATTCTGGCTACGGCCTCGGTTTCGAGCGTCTACTGCTCTTCATCACTGGCATGACCAACATCCGCGATGTCATCCCGTTCCCACGTACACCGAAAAACTGCCTATATTAATGCTGAATGATGAATGATGGATGCAGAATGGGGGCAAAGCCCTGCATCGTTTTGCGACATTCCGCATTCAGCATTCCGCATTCATAATTCAATAGATGATGAACAATCAACGATTGACTCAAACCCAGCGGCAAGAATTGAAACTTTCGCCGCAGCAAATCCAGCTGATGAAGCTGCTACAATTGCCATTGATGGAACTTGAGCAGCGCATCAAGGAGGAGATGGAAATCAACCCTGCCCTTGAAGATAGCCGCGAGAGCGACTACGACGATAACGAGCCAACCGTTGACGAGCCTGACAACGGCGAGAACGACGACTACAACGACGAAGAGGTGGACTTCAATAAAGATGACGAATTTGACATCAACGACTACCTGCCCGAAGAAGACCTGGATGACTACTCCTACAAGTTGCAAGCCCACAATTATAGTGCCGACGACGACCTCTATGAGACCCCGGTCGCTAACGAGGAGACCTTCCAAGATTACCTGAACCAGCAACTTTCTTATCATGACCTAACCGACGAACAACTTGAGATCGGAGAATACATCATCGGCAATCTTGACGACAATGGCTACTTGAGTCGCCCCATCCCCAATATCGTCGACGACATGCTGTTCACCATGAACGTGGAAACCACCGAAGAGGAAGTGGCAAAAGTGCTGGCCATAGTGCAACAGCTTGACCCTCCAGGGATTGCCGCTCGCGACTTACAGGAGTGTCTACTCATTCAACTGCAACGCATGCAAGAGGAAAGTCCATTTACGGATTACAAGCTCAGCATGACCATTATCAAGGAGTGTTTTGAAGAGTTCACGAAGAAGCATTACGATAGAATCGCCAAAAAGTTGGAGGTCAGCAACCGTGAGTTGAAGCCAGCTTTGGATGCTATCCTCAAACTCAACCCCAAACCCGCCGACGCCTCCAGCACCGGCACCAAAAACATCCATTATATCACGCCCGACTTCTTTGTCTTCGTCAGAGACGGGAAAATCGAGCTTTCACTTGACGGACGCAACTCACCCGAACTTCATGTCAGCAAGCAGTATCTCAAAATGCTTGAAGACTTCTCAAAAAGCAAGAACACACGCAACATGCAGGAGGCCGCCCAGTTCGTGAAGCAGAAAATCGACGCTGCCAAATGGTTCATTGATGCCATCAACCAGCGTCAGAACACGCTATACATCACCATGAAGGCTATCGTCGACATCCAAGAGGAGTATTTCCTGACTGGTGACGAAACCCAACTTAAACCCATGATTCTAAAGGATGTTGCTGACAAGGTTGGTTTGGACATATCCACTATCTCGCGCGTGGCCAACAGCAAGTATGTGCAAACGCCATACGGCACCTTCCTCCTAAAATTCTTCTTTAGCGAAGGCATAACCAACGATGAAGGAGAAGAAGTCTCGACCCGTGAGATTAAGAAAATCCTGAAAGACTGTGTGGACAGTGAGGACAAGGCCAATCCCATGACCGACGAACAGTTAATGCTGATTTTGAAGGACAAAGGCTACCCCATCGCCCGTCGCACCGTGGCGAAATACAGGGAACAACTAGGCATTCCCGTGGGGCGGATGAGGAAAAAGATGTAATAATTCGCCTACAATCCCGTTAAGAATACGTGAAAAACAACTTCTATACCAACAAGAAACGCTGGAAGTGGGCACTGGCTGTTGTAGCCCTGCTGCTCATCTCCGCATCATTGTGGTATACTAATCGTCTCGTGAAGTCCATCGCCGAGCAAGAGACCCGGCAAGTGAGGATGTGGGCCGTTGCCATGGAGCAGCAAGCCGTAATGATGAAATCAACGGAGGAGTTCTTCAACAAGGTGAGTGAACAGGAACAACTGCGCGTCGACCTTCTTGCCAATGCCTACCGTCGTGTCATCGATATCTCGACTGACGAGAACACCGCCATCTACCTTGACATCATCCGCAACAACATCAGTATTCCTCTGGTCATCACCGACACAAAAGACAACATCATATTTTCGAGCAACCTGCCACCCGACCAAGAAGGTAAGAAAGTGTTCGATAGCGAGATGAAAGCCTACTATTCCAAGTTCTCCCCCATCAAAATCGACCCAGGTTATGGCTCGGTGCAATGGCTGCACTACAACGAGTCGCTGATTTACACGGAATTGAAGGCCGTACTTGAAGGCATGATTGACCATTTCATGGAGGAAATCACCCTCAATTCGGTGGGCGCACCTGTCATCATCACCAACGAAGACGCAAGCAAGATACTGAATTATGGTAACTTGGACAGTCTCATGATGCAAGACACCAACTACGTCAAACGACAATTGGACATCATGCGCAACGAAAACGACCCGCTGCAAATTGAATTCATGAACACAGGCAAAGCCACCGTCTTCTACCGCACCTCCGACCTGGTGGAACAAATGCGCTATTACCCCATCATCCAGTTTGTCGTCTTCGCCTTGTTCCTGCTCCTCGCCTACCTGCTCTTCAGCTATGCCCGCCGCTCGGAGCAAAACCAAGTGTGGGCTGGCATGGCCAAGGAAACCGCGCACCAACTGGGTACACCGCTCTCATCACTCATAGGCTGGATTGAGCTGATGAAGATGCAAGAGGAACCGTTTGTCGGTACTTACGAGATGGAAAAGGACATTGAGCGGTTGCAAGTCGTCACTGACCGTTTCTCGAAAATCGGCTCCATCCCCGTGCTGGAACCGACCGACATCGTCTACCATATCCAGGACACGATGGACTATCTCCAAAAACGCTTCTCCAAGAAGTTCGAGTTTGAGGTCAACCTGCCCGAGGGCGAGTTGGTGGTACCGCTCATTCCCTCGTTGTTCCGCTGGGTACTGGAAAACGTCACCAAAAACGCCATTGACGCGATGGGCGACCATGGTCATATAACCTTGGACCTCATTGACGACGGCGACCACATCCACATCGATATCAGCGACACAGGCAAAGGCATACCAAAGTCGAAAATCAAACAGGTGTTCAACCCAGGTTACACAAGCAAGAAACGTGGCTGGGGCATGGGCTTAAGCCTCTCCCGTCGTATCATCGAGGACTACCACAAGGGAAAAATCTTTGTCAAATCGTCGGTTGTTGGACAAGGAACGACGTTTAGAATCACCTTAAAGAAATAGGAATCAATTCGACTGAGTTACGGAAACGAATATCATGCTACCGTAACTTCCATAAATGCGCAATTCCGTTGATCGCGGTTGAATGGAATTCATTGGGGCAATCTTCACCAAAAACTCGCCGTTGTTAGTACCCGACGACGGGATGCAAGACAACCAGTCGGCACTGGTCTCGATATTCCAAGCTTGGTTGGCTGTCACATGGATAGTGTACTCACCGCCTTCAGGACCAGCTTGTATCTCGGTAATATCAGTTTCAAGGATGTTTGGACGGCTTTCCTGAACTACAACAACGTTATCCATTGTCTCGAAACCATGGAAAATGGTAAGGGTAGCAACACGACTTTCATCAGTGTAGTTTCCATCAACAATGATATCCATCTCGGCATCACCTGTGCCAGATGAAGTCAAAAGTCTGATCCAATCATAAGTGTTCACGAGATTCCAGCTCGTGTTGGCGCTGATGCTCAAGTGTTGCAAACCGCCCGTGTGGGGTGCAAACAGGGTGTCAGGTTCTATGCTCACTTGAGGTTGCACCTCACCTGCCGCTTGCGACACTCTGACACGTTCCGACAAGATTCCTGAAACCACCACGAATTGAGTCGACCTCGGCTCACTGATACTGTTGGGCTCGACCGTCAGTGTAACCACACCGTTACCAGTGCCAGACATGGCAGACAGTGAGAGCCAATTACATGACATGTCAACCATCCAATCCTCATCGCAATCGATGGTAATATCGGCTGAACCGCCAAGGCTTTCAAAGCTGACTGAAAGTGGGCTGACCTCAAGATAATGTGAATCGGGTGCACCATCCTGCTTGACAACAAGTACGGCCATGGCATCTGTTTCCGACAGGAAATTGACGTGGGCTGTCCTCGCTTCCATTATGCCTGTGTTCTCCGCCACAATCACTGAAATATCAGTGTTGCCATTGCCCGAATTGTTATTAAGAGTTATCCAGTCGGCATCACACGAAGCCGTCCAACTACCCTCACAACTGATGGACAGAAGTTGTTCGCCACCAGTATAGTCAAACGACATCAAATTGGAACTAATGTTGATAGGGATATATACTTGCGCATATTGGGTCACATGTACTGACACCAACTCGTTCTCAGCACCGCCAAAGATAATGCTGGCCTCGCGCTGGGCAAAATCGCCTCCCAAAATGGGTTCGACAGATACCGTCACCGTGCCATTGTCAGTACCGCTCATCGGCTCGCAACTGAGCCAGTCGACGAGGATGCTCACCGTCCAATCGCAGTTGGCTGTGACCTCAATCTCAAACGTTCCTCCTTCAAAATCAACACTCTTTTCAGTGGGGCTGACACTGATAAAGTTCTTCACCCGTGGTTCTTGAGTCACTGTTAGGATGGCTGAATTGTCTTTGGTTGTCGCCTTGATCTCACCAGATAGTGTGACATCACTATCGTTGACGGATGCCGTAAGCACCAGCTTAGCATCGCCATTGCCCGAGGTAGGATTGACAGTCAACCATTCAGGATAAGATTCGATGTTCCAATCGCCGTTGGACGCCAAAGCCACCTCAACGGTCGCACCTTCGGGGGCAATTCCAATGGTTGTCGTCGAGAAAGTAATATCCACTTTCTTTCTGCAACCTGCCATCATGATGAGGACAGCAAAAGCTGCCAATACTAAACATTTCAATGTTTTCATATCCAATATTTTAATGATGATTCTATTTTTGACGCGGGACTTCGGAACACACGACCTTTGTCTTGTTTATAACGGCTTTATTTGGTGATTATTGCTTGGCAAAAAAAGTGTGCCGTCAGAAAAGGCGGCACACACAAAAAGAAAATGCTTATGAGAAAACTTTACAAACTTTATCAATAGAAAGTAATTCTGTTGTCCTCAATCTTGGCGTTGTTCTTGAGAGCATTGTAAATACTACCACCCAACACCTTGTTGTTGAACTGGCTGGTCTTCTCGCGTAGTATGTCACTGAAGTCGGTAGTAGCTTCAGGTTTCGTGAACTTAACGTTCTTGATAATAAACGCACTACTGTTGCCCGCCACAGGACCCACTTCTTCGCCTTCCTTCATGCCGAGAAGCGTTCCGACGATGTCAGCCTCGACACCGAAATTGCCCAGCACACGCGATTCAATGGCGATGTCAGATACCGAAGTCGACTCGGCACCCAATTCATTTACCATACGGTTGGTATCGGTGCCACAAGCCTTCATCTTGTCAACAGCAACCTCACCTTTCTTCTTGTTCAAAATCTGGTATTTTGCTTGCTCGGCCACGGTTGCCAAAGGAGCGTAACCCTCGGGAACGATATTGGTCAGAGCGGCTACGACGAACATGTTGTCCAAATCAAAGATGGTAGAAACGTCACCCACCTTGGTTTTGTCGTCGAAGGCCCAACGCACGATTTGGCGCGGGTTGTCGATGCCAGAGATTTGGTAAGTGGAAGCATTCATGCGAGGCATAGTGCGCTTGGTGAGGCCTTGGTCCTCGATGGCAGCATTAAACTGGTCGTAAGTTTTGTTCTCGGTGACGAATTTGTTGGCCTCGGCGAAGATGTTCTGATACGTCTTGGTACTTGAGGTGATTTCGTGCTTCAGATAAGCCAAGCGAGCTTTGGGCAGGGCTTCGGTCTTATCAGTCACCTTGATGATATGAAAGCCGAAGGGGGTCTCCACGATACCCAAAGTACCCACAGGATTGTTCACCACAAACTCGTTGAACTGAGGCACCATCCTGCCGTCGGTGAACCAATCCAGGTCACCGCCTTTGTCTTTTGAACCAGGATCGCTTGAGTTGGCAGTAGCCAATTCAGCAAACAATTCATCGTTGTTCTTCACCGCCTTCAACTGGGCAAGGAGAGCGTTAGCCTTGGCTTCGGCCTCTTCCTTGGTGATGGTATCCTGACTATTGTATGCACCCTTGTAGCTGATGAGGATATGGCTGGCTTTCAGCGAGTCGGGACGGTTCTGAAGGTCGACGATACGGACGAGGTTGAAAGCGTCATCATCTTCGTAAGGGCCATACACATAACCCACGCCGTTGCCAAGGTCAAACACAGAGGCTTCCACTGCCTGCGACACATCCTTACGACCCACCCAAGTGCTGTCGTAACGCTGGTCACTGTTGGCGTTGACGAAGTTAATCACATTGTCGGTATTGGTGAAATCGGCCTTCATGTCCTGCACATATTTGAGCGCATCTTGACGGTCTTCGAGAGACGGCTTGATGTCGAACACCACATACTCGATGTCGCGACGCTCGTCAGTTTCGTAACGGTATTTGTTCTCTTCGTAGAATGCCTTGTTATCCTTGTCGGTAACGACCACGGTCGAGTCAGGGATGTGCGAATAACGCAAGGCAATGATGTCAGCCGAGGCCTTTGTGTTCTTGTTTTGGTAATATTTTTCGGCCAAAGCGCTAGGCACCATATAGGAAGCCTTCACGAGGTTGTTGAACTTGGTCTCAAGGCGATTCTCCTTGACGGCTTTCTCAAAGTCCATCCAGCGCACACGGGCATCTGCGGGGAAGTCATTCAGGTTCTGGAGGTAGTACTCTACCATCTCCTTGTTGAAGGTGCCGTCTTGGTTGCTGAAGCTCTGCACAACCCACTGGTGAGGATTCTCACCCATGAACTGGTCGTATAGCTCGTCACTGCTGACGTTCATGCCCACAGCCTCATATTCCTTAGTCATAATGTTCTGTTTGATCATCTCGTCAAGGGTGCTGTTGTAGATGCTGTAGGTCTCGGCTGATGTAAGGTTGCTGTTGCCCTGGCTTCTTCTGTTGTCGAGGTTCTTCTCCCGTTGGGTCTCGTAGTCCTGATAAGGAATCTTCTCGCCATCGACCACCGCGATGTTGTACTCACGATTGCGGCCTTGACTCTGGAAAAGGTCTTGTAAGACAAACGCTAACAATGCGATACCGATGATTGCAATCAACAATCCGGAACGTCTTCTAATTCTTTCAATTGCTGCCATAATTCTATTGACTATTTTTTACTTATTAAACTTCAAATTTTGAGCCTGCAAATTTAGGAAACTTTTTGACGCAAAGGGAAGTTTGGCTGATTTTTATTTTTTGCCTAATTTGAATTAATGCAATTTATTATGAATCAATTAATTGTCAATCAATTTCAGCTCCACTTCGTCTAATTTCATGTCGGAAGCCTTGAGGATTTTGACGCGATAACGACCAATTTCAAGCTCTTCACCTTGTTCTGGGATGTTCTCGCAATAGTGCAAAACCAAACCAGCAAGGGTCTCGTAGTCATCGCTCACGGGAAGGTCAAGATGGTATGTATCGTTTAAATAATCGATTTCCAATCGAGCCGAAAAGACAAAGGTATTGTCGTCCACGACCTTCTCCACCTCGTCCTCCACATCGTATTCGTCGTCAATCTCACCAAAGATTTCCTCCACCACATCCTCCATCGTAACGATGCCCGCCGTTCCGCCAAACTCGTCAACAACGGCAGCTACGCCTTGGTGCTTGGCGATGAAGTGCTTCAACAGACGATCGGCGGTATAAGTCTCGGGAAAGAAGTCAATGGAGCGGACGATTTCTTTCAGTTCCACCGTTCTTCCATCGGCAATGACGCGCACCACGTCGTTCAGATGCAGGTAGCCCACGATGTCATCGATGCCCTCGCCACAAACAATGAGCTTCGAGTGCTTGGTTTCCTCGAATTTCTGCTTCACTTCAGCGATGCTATCACTAAGGCGCACACTCACAATCTCGTTGCGCGGTCCCATACACTCACGGAGTTTCACCGAACGAAACTCCATCACGTTTTGGAACAACTGTATCTCCTGCTGCATGTCTTCGTCAGCCTCTTGGGTGTCAGCGTATTCCGCAATGAAATCACTCAAGTCGACGGTGCTGAACTTGTATTCCTTCTTGTCGACACGAAGACGCAAAATATAACGGATGATAAACTCGGAAACGCCTGTGTATATGAGGATTAATGGATAGAAAAGACAATAAAACACGAAAGCTGGGAAGGCGAAAAACGAGAGGATGCCGTTGGGGTTGATGCGAAACAGCGTTTTGGGAATGAACTCGCCCACAAGCAAGATTAACAAGGTAGCGATAAGAGTCTGCACAAGCAATACAGTGAAGTCGTTGCAGATGGAAATAGCTTGCAACCAATGTGTTACGGGCATTCCCAAAATTTGCGCCATGCTCATGCCGTAGATGATGAGGGCAATATTATTGCCCAAAAGCAATGAGGTGATGAAGTGTGACTGGTCTTTGAGGAAGATGCGAATCAGCCGTGCAGAGAAAGTGTTTTTTGTCAACTCCACTTGAAGTTGCAGGCGATTGATGCTGTTGAAAGCGATTTCCAAACCTGAAAAGAGGGCGGAAAAGAATAGCGTTATGGCGACAACAATCCAAGGGTTCATGGTTCATTCCTCCTCGTCAATATCAAGCATGGCGCTACCTGAATACATAGTATATTCAGAAAAATCCTCGGTGGCTACGAGACTGTCACCCTCTACTTCCTTGTCGGGGGTGACGATACGCACATGCGAGCGGGTGTAAATCATCTTCAGGTCTTGATACCAAAAGAGCTTGTCAGAATACATAACCTGAACGTTATCGCCAAAACGTCGCACCACCACACTATCCTCTGCCTCAATGCGATTGTTTCCAAAACTCTTGCCGTAGCCGGCGATGAGCTGGGTGGTGGGTTGGTGCTGCCCATCGAACATAATGACCTCAAATCCAAGTGGAAACTCCATCACGTCATCCTGGTCGTCCATGCGCACGAGACGCGGCGCGTGAAGTTCGATGTTGACGCGCCCCGAGTCGCTCCGGAAAAAGGTTACGCTGTCGGCAATGATGCCCGAAAGGGTGTCGTCGCTCGCCATTTGACTGATGACGGCATCGGGGTTGGCACACGAAAACAACATCACAGCCATGAAGACTGTGATGTTGATTCGGATTCCTATTGTTAGGATGTGTTTCAATTACTTCCTTGCTCTGATGGTCGTGGTCTCGCCAATCCATCCACCCACATTGTAGCTCTGTCCCTCATTGTAATCGTTGAAGAAGATGGTTTCCATCGAGGGGAAGGCGGCCGAGTAGGCGCGAATCAGGCTGTTGGCTTTGTCAGCACACGAGGGGTCGATGGTCTTGGCTCTATTGCACTTGTCGACAGCGGCAGCATAAACGGCACCTCTTTCGATTTCGTCGCTGAACTGCTTGGCACTTTCAGCGTAGAGCATACCTATGAGGAGGTAAGGTTCTCCGTTGGTTGGGTCAACTTGGGCAGCTTTTCTGAAAGTTTCGCGAGCGCGCGACATATTGCCCAGATTCTGGTAGCACATACCCAAGTTGCGGTAGGCACGATACTTACGGTCATTGTTGTCCGTTTTGGTAGCCTGCTCAAAGAAGGTAGCAGCATCGCTGTATTTCTTGTCCTTGAAGAACTTGATACCCAAGCTGTAGGAAGCCTCGGGGCTGGGCTCAAGTTCGTTGAGTTTGACAGCAGCATCGAGGAAGAGCTTGCTCTCGGTGCAGTCCTTCTTATCAAGGATGGTGGTGATGCGCTTGAGCAGCGTCACATCCTCGGGTGTCTCGGCCATCTTGGCGCTGAACACCTTTATCAGGTCTTCGCATGAGGCAAAGGGCTGGAATAGGTTGTCGAGGTTGTTCTTCACGCCCTTGTTGATGGTGATGGACTTGGTGCTCTTGGCAAAACGCTTTCCAATCTCGTTGTTGGCATCGAGGAAGGTCTCTACACGACCGTTCACGATACCGACGACAATCGTTCCGTATGACAGACTCTTGTGGTTAACTCCTTCTACGTCATTCTCTTCTACGTTGTCGGGTCTGCCCCAGGCTTCAACCAGCTCCTCTTCGGTCAGACCGATAGGATCAGAAACCTCTTGCGAAGCGGCTTCAGCCAGCGCTTCGATGTTGTTATCGACTACTTCAGAAAGCTCTTGATAAACGTTGATGACAGTCATTTTCTCGGCTTTCCCGTTGTTCACCATATCGATGGTGGCCTTGAAGTAGGCGTCGATATAGGCGCCCTGCATTTGCGTGGGATCGAGGGCAACAGCCTCTCTCAACACATTGTAGGCCTCTTCATAGCGGTTCTTGTTGTAAGTGTAGATGAGTAGACCTTTACGACCCATAATGTTGGCCACCTGCGAAGCGCCAGTCTTGGGGTCGTTCGGGAACGACTTAATGCGCTGGTCCATCAGCATGTTCAGCGTGTCGATGTAGGCATCCCTTTTGTTTGGGTTGGTGCGGATAAAGTAGTCCATAATTTTCTCGCCGTTGGTGTAGGTCAGCTGGCTGGCACGCGGGCAGTTGAGAAACACCTCACGCCATGCATTAACCATCTCGGGGCTGAACGACTCGGAAGCAAACTTGGCAGCCTCCCACTGCTTGAAGTACTCACGGTACATCGACATATTGGTGACACAGGCCACGCTGTCGGCACCATATTTCGACTCGCTTTGCGCGTTTACACTCATTGCCATTCCAATCAAAACGGCAATCATCATTAATCTGTTGGTTTTCATCTCTGAACTATTTAATGGTTTGACTTGTCTTTTTCCTTTCAAATATCGTTCCAAAATGGAATCACTTGTATTTCCGCTTGATGAACCAGCGTTCGAACACCGACACACCAACATCGAACTTGAGATAACGCTCCTGAATCAAGCCATCCTGCTTGGTGCCGTACTGGCCCACTTCGATAGCCAAGTTGACTTTCGAGAGTGACCTCGGCAAAGGCAAAGAAATACCCGCAGTAAGGCCTACCTTATTAATATAGTGGTCATTGAGGTAAAGAAATCCATGTTCAAAGTTGGCACCCACGCGGTAGTGTGCCCGGCGGAAATAGTTTGAAACGCTCGAATAGGTCGGCATGAACTCAAAGCCTGCTGCCACGCGCCATGAGTCGTTGAGCGATTCTGTGACACCCTCCCGGGCAAAATGCGACCATTGCGTCCAGTTGAAGTCGGCAGCAAAGGTCCAGTGGTTATCCTTCTGCATGGAGAAACCAAGGCCAAAGCCTTGAGGCATGGTCAGCTTGGCGTTGCCGTCAACTTCGTACTTCACAGTGTCGATGAGGTATTCCACATCAGTGTCCATCGTTTCCATGATGCTGCGAATAAAAAGGGTCTGCTTGCCACGAAGCCTGACGCTTTGATCGTAGGTAAGGCCGATGCTGAGATGCATGTCGGAGCCTAACTTGGCATTGTACACCAAACCGTAATCAAACATGAATGAGCTAACCAGCATGTCAACACTGCGTCGCGAGCCAAGGATATAGGTTGAGTCGGGATAAATGGTAGTGAGGTTTTGAGTGTCACCGAACACATAATAGGCGTTGGCACCTATTGAGAAGTGTTTCCCGATACGAAAAGCGTTGCTCCAAAAGGCTTGGTTGAGGCCACCCGATCCGCGAAACACGGTATTGTAACTACCCATGCCCTCGCTATAGCCACTGACGACCATTTTGTAGCCCGAAGTACTATAAGGCTGCACTCCGAGGGCAGTCTTCCACCAGTCAGTGATGCCAAAGGCCATGGCCACATAGTCAAACGAGGCGTTGGCACCATGCTCCGACTTGTTGGAGGTGCTGAAGGTAGATGTTTTGAAATAGACACCCGCGTCAAAAAGGAAAGCCAATGAGTCCATGGCGGCCAAAGTTGCGGGGTTACCAATGTTGATAAGACCTCCGCCACTGACGGCATTGCCCACACTTCCCATACCTTTTAGCTTGACATTCATCGGATTGCCCATAAGCTGCCCCACGCCGAAAAGGGAATAGGGAGACTCCACATCGGCCTGGCCGAAAACACCAGTAGTTGTGAGTACGACGAACAGCGTCAGTAATAAGGTTTTCAATGGTGTTGTTTTCATAATTCCCATTTGAGCCTGCAAATATCCGATTTTTTAACTCGTTGCGCAAATTTTTATTGCCCCAATTGAATCAATAATAACATAATCTTTTGATTTTCAATAAGAAATATTTTCAAAAATAAAATAATTGGAAAATTTTGAAGAAAAATCATTGCCGATACCGAAAAAAGTCGTATTTTTGCAGCCTGAAAACGGAGGTACCGTAGCTCAGTTGGTAGAGCAGAGGACTGAAAATCCTCGTGTCACTGGTTCGATTCCCGTCGGTACCACGTAAAAAGCCAGACTTTGGTCTGGCTTTTTTTGTAGGACAAACACATTAAAGAGGAAAACAAAAAAGCACCCCAAATTCGAGGTGCTTTTTGATTTTGATTAAAACTAGTAAAACCTAGTTGGAATTTACTATCAATTGATAGGAGTGACTGCGACAGTGGGGATTGCCTTAACGTGGTTGGGTTTAATCATGTTGTTGTAGGTACTGTTAATAGCGTTAGCATAAGTGCCATCGGTAAAGTAAATCTTAACTCTCATGCCACTATAGCAGGCCGCAGGACGCATGGCAACATAGAAATGAGTCGGATTATTCTTGTTAGTACTGAGGTTCACGCCACCGCATTGCAGTGTAACCATGTTGCCCAAGTCAGGATTTTCGGCAAGTTCCGGAATATAGTAGCCAATCTGCTCCTTGTACTGGGCCAATTCGTTAAGATAAGACTGCTCAAGCGAGAAGTTATTGATCCATTCGGTCAACTCTTCGGCGTCAATCATGTCAATATACAAATCAACATAACCCGTAGTATTGAAATGCTTGTCCTCGACAGTAATGTAGTCAACCTTCTTGCCAGCAACTGGAGTGTAAAACTTGAAGTCAAGCACACCACAGATGGGCAGGATATTAAAATGAGCATTGCTCAATTTGCTGGCAGAAGCATCCTTAGCTGCACATGCTAACCCATTCGTCGGGATGACAAGCTGTCCGTTGACCGTACGGTATTGCTGCTCTTTGGGAAGCAGGAAGCGAGCCGTAACATGCTCACCATCAGGAGTCGCTGAACCAGCTTGGTAACCGCCGTCTACCACATTAGCAGGATAGAAAGCATAGAAAGCACCAAGGGAATTGGTTTGCTCAAGACCACCACCAACGGGAGTGAGGCTTACATTATTACCATTACCTGTCGGGCGATAGACACCTTCGAATACGTTATCTGTGTTGTCAGTATTGAAGATAACCACTCTGTCGGTAGTTTCCCATTGAAGGCGAGTACCAACATAGTAGCTTTTAGCATCACCCTCTTCATACTGAAGTTCAGCAAACGAGGCCGTGCAGGTAACAGCTTCTTCTTTTTTCTTACAAGACGTACCCACAACGGCAAGAACTGCCACAAGGCACATCAATTTTGCGAATTTGTTCATTTCTTTTCCTTTTTTGATTTTTAATTGTTTCTAGTTTGTCAACCAAACATGCTTAATCTTTAGAGACCACCTTCCGAGAGAACATTGGATTCGGAAGTGCCCATGCTTTGCATGACATCGTTCATTGCATAAAGCTCAACCATTTCTGCTTTAGGAGCTTCGTAAGTGCTGTTCATTTTCTTCATTTTTTTAAGTTTTTAATTGTTAGACTTTTGTTTATTAATTAGGTGTTTTGTGATTTTTTCACATCGTTTGAGGCTGCAAAGATAGACATTTATTTTATACCGCAACAAAAAAATTCATTTTTTTTGAAAATTTTTTGAAAAACCAGATTTCAAGGCCGTTTTCAAGCCTCTAAAAGCCGACTTGGGGAAAATGTGGGCCAAGTGAAAGAAGTCGACAAAGATGCCAACGAAGGAATGTGTTTTTTTCTGAACACGGCCTGTGGGCTTGCGCAACTTGAAATGGCTATGGCGACGGAAATTGCCCTCGGCCATCACACGAGTATAGAGTCGCTCCGCCTTACGGCGGCAAGAGTCATCATAAAACGGCAACTCTTCCTTGGGCAGACCCAAGCAGTTCACCATCAGCCAGCCAAAGACCTGCCATGGTTCCATGAGGTGCATCTCCGTAATCCACTTGTGGAGCTTGGCCACATCAAAAGTGGAGGTAGTCGAAGATCTCTGTGAGCCCAAATAGGCATGGAGGGTCATAGCCACATCGGAGATTTGACGCCAACCCACACCGGAAGTGGTGAAATGATGCCAAGCATGAAAGAAGGTAAAAAACACGCTCAATTCCTTGGAAGGCACAACAAGGTCAAAGCCCTCAAAATCGACGTGTTGCGGATATTTAATCAATCCATCGCGCTCGATTTCGGTATAGACTGCTTGCTCTTCAGAATCGGTAACATCGGCGCTTTCGCGATGCACTTCCAATGGAAATCGACCAAACTCGATGTTGTAATGCCGTCCCACATCCACCTCCTCGCCCCAGTTGTAGCCACCAGGCAACGAACGCAACACGGTGCAAGCCTCGTGAAACCGGTCGATGCCTACGTACAAGTCAATGTCACCAAATTGCCGCAGATTGGGGTTAGGATAAAGTCGAGAGAGGCTAAAACCCTTAAGTAGTACTGACTCGATGCCTTTCGAACGAAGTGCGGTCACCGCCGTAACCAAGATTCGCTTTAGTTCCAACTGATTGATGAAATTAAAACGCATGGCAGATTTCATCTCTTGAAGCATAGAAGCAGGAGGCAACAGACCCATGTCAAGACGCGATGCTACATCGGCTACCAACACGGCGGTAGCATGATGACGTGCTATGCGCATGATGCCCTCCCAATCAGGATTCCCGTCAAACTCGACAGGATGTCCCCACAAGGCGGCACGCATGAGAGCGAAATATTGTTGTTCTGCTGACGGCAAGGCGTACATACCTATTAATTAATAGTCAATCCTCGATGATGTTGGCTCCCTTCCATGACTGCAACAAGGCATTCACGTCATTTTCAGCGGTCTCATGGCTGATACCATAGTTTTCCGTAAGTAAATTGGCCAAGGTTGCGGCATCGAACTCCTTGCCTTCCACTTCTTTCCAAAGCAGGGCGGCACTTTCGTTCATCGAGACCATACGTCCGAAATGGTCGGCTTCGAGTCCTTCCCCAATGAGAAGATACTCATTGCCTAACGTCCGTAAAGTGTAACCTTTTTTTGTTTTCATATTTTTTTGATTTCAAATTTCAAGATTTAACTTCGTTGAATGCTTCGCATTTCAAATTTCAAGATTGCATCCGTTGCTAATGGCCATGGGCCATAACATTCAGTTTTCTATATATTTTCAGTTGGTATTTTCGATACCTGCGCGTGTGGCGCCAAAGCCAAGCCTTACCGGGCTTCCTCTTCTTACCCTTGGGATTGATGATGCTCGTCACAACACCAATTATGTCAGACTGGGTACCTTGCTCAATGCCATACAGATTGCCATCGCCCTTTAAGGTAACCTGCTCTCCATCGATAGCGTAGATACGGTGCAAAATATACTTGCCTCCAAAGAAGGCCAACACAATATCTCCCACCTCTAACCTATCGGGACGACTCAACTCCACCTTGTCAATGCCTTGACGGATAAAAGGTAGCATACTGACACCCTTTGGCTGAAGAATGACAACATCACCGTTCTCAAGCCGCTGCGACAGCGCCTCTGGCGTCCACTCCTCAAGCACGGCTTGGCTCATGATTGGGTTACGGTTTTGTGACACAAAGAAGCAGCATCGGCATTGGGCAGACATTCGAGGGAATAGCATGGTACTGCCGTCACTATCTTTTCGGCTGTAGCATGATGTCCATCGGCATGTTCCTTAATGAACCTGATGCCCGAATAGGATATGTAGATAGCCCCGTAAGCTTCTAGCAAAGATAACCGCTTTATGACATTTTCCTTGGCTTGGTGCAAGTCAACGATTGCGCCTACTGGCATGTTAAGATTACGGTAGCAAGGTGTCTTGCCGCTCCAAGGTGTACCATAGACGCGCACCGAACCATCGGCTTCAACCCGTAAAGCAGGATGATCGTCATTGAGCAGTTCACAGTTTTCTATATTATTAATCCACAATTGGCTATGGGTGCTTTTGCCCGTTCCACTTTTGCCGAGAAAAAGATAGCCCTTGCCATCATGCATCGTCACCGATGAATGCATCATAAGGGTGTTCCTACAAGCCGTGGTTTCTGCAAATAAAAACGTAATCACCTTGTTGATAGCAAAACTCGGGTTATTCACAACACAAAAATGGGCTTTGCTGAAACTCTTGTCGGTCATCAAATACACACACACCGGCATATCCTTTCGCGGCGACAAAGACAACATCCATCCATCGCCCGAATCATAGAACCTATATAAAGGAAACTCTGGACTAACATTGTCTTCGGTCACCAACTTAAATTGGTCGACTGGGGGAAGTTCGTCCACCAAAGCAAGGTCAAACACATGCTCGCCCGAATCGTCGTCAAGGAAGAGGTCGTATTGTGGTATAACATCCCACAACAAACTACCATCAGGCATCTCAACGGAGAACTTGCTTCCGGCTACTTTGTAGGTTTTTTTCATTCAGATTAAATTTGCCGCAAAGGTAGGGATTTTTTTGATATTTCGTATTTTTGCGCGAAATTTTACGAATATGAAGAGATCTATAAAGATGTTTTTGGCATTGTTGAGTGCGGGTTTGCTGACGGCAGCTTGGCCTACATGGGGCAAAGCACCATTAATTTTCGTCGGGTTTATACCACTCTTGTTGCTTGAGAATCGCATTGCGCAAGGCGAAAAGGGCAAACTGTTTTGGCTTTCGTTTTTATGCTTCTTCGTCTGGAACACGGCCACGACGTGGTGGGTGTGGAATGCCACACCAGCGGCGGTGTTGGCATGGATATTAAACGGTCTGTTTATGGCCATTGTTTTCAACGCGTTTCATCTGACGAAGAAACAAGTGTGCAACCGACCTTGGGGAAACTTCTTCCTCATCCCTTATTGGATGGCTTTTGAACTGCTCACCTACCATTGGTCGGCCAAATGGCCGTGGCTCAACTTGGGTAATGTGTTTTCGATGCAGATAGAATGGGTACAATGGTATGAATATACAGGAATAGCTGGAGGAACGCTTTGGGTGTTGTTGGTCAACATACTAATAACCAATGTCATCCTATCAGTCAAATCGAAAGAGACGAAGCCCGTATTAATTAATATAGGTGTCAGTTTGACCATTCTGATGCTTCCCATTTTCATTAGCAAAAATATTTACAAACATTGCGAGGACCAAGGCAAAGAAACGGAAGTCATCGTAGTTCAGCAAAATTGCGACCCTTGGAATGAGCAGTTCGACGCGAACTTCTACGATCAAGTGATTCAGAACAATCTCACTTTATCGTTGCCTTTGGTGACAGAGAACACACGATTTATTGTCAGCAGCGAGTCAGCCATTCAAGAGGGCATTTGGCTGCACGAGACCGACAAGGTCAAAGCTTTGAAGACCCTTCACGAATATGTCCAAAAGCATCCGCAGCTGGCTTTCGTTATCGGTGGCACCACCTACGAATGGGTACCCAAAGGCATGGAGGACGATTTCCCAGCGCGACAAGTCGGCATCAGCGACCGCTACTATTATTGTCACAACTCCGCCTTGCTTATCGATACGACTAATATTCAGCATCGTAACAAATCGCAACTCACGCCAGCAGTGGAAGCCATCCCCGAGTGGATGGGGTTCCTACGCAATTTCAGCCTCACAATGGGCATCGCTCGAGGCACTTTGAAGACCGACCCAGAATCGAAAGTCATGACATTTGATGGACATAAAGTGGCAGTACCTATCTGTTATGAGTCAGCTTTCGGCGAATATGTCAGTTCGTTCTGCAAGAAGGGTGCTGACCTGCTATTCGTCATCACAAATGACGGCTGGTGGGGACACACGCCCGGCTACCGCCAGCATTTCGAGTTCTCGAAACTCCGTGCCATTGAGAACCGCCGTTGTGTTGCTCGTTCAGCCAACACAGGTCGTTCCGGTTTCATCAACCAACGCGGCGATGTGCTGCAACAAACCCATTATTGGGTGCCCAATGCCATCCGTGAAACCTTGAAAGCCAATTCGAGAATCACCTTTTATGCCAAGCACGGCGACTATTTGAGCCGAATTGCATTGTATCTCACTTTCGTGCTTCTCATCAGTTGGGGTGCATTAAGTCTCATCAAGTGGAAC
>JAEEGK010002163.1_pt1 | contig 49114 bp, 39 predicted proteins | sample 8958771 | NCBI WGS metagenome assembly JAEEGK01 (sample SAMN16246547, study PRJNA631951) | gut metagenome | biome: gut microbiome; feature: rumen; material: SC-attached | host: Bos | place: Iran: Karaj | collected 2018-10 | reverse complement strand
AGACTGACAAGGGATATTGTGGCTATCATGCTCGATTATATAACACTTGTCCCGCTTGTGATGGCAGTCCTCCTGAGACTGTTGCAAGACAGAAAGCGACAGTTGTGGCCTTTCTTCGTTGCCCATATTCCTATCATCATAATAGCTATTTACGGTATAATGGCGCAAAGTCCTGAGACAAAGGATTACATGTTCTATTACCAGGTGGTCATTATAGTCGTCTTTATATTATATACTGTTCGCGCGTTGATACAGTATGATCGATGGCTTCACGAGAACTATGCTGACTTAGAATATAAAGAAGTATGGCAAAGTCTACTACTTCTGACAGTAGTTCTGGCTTTCTATTACGCCTACACCTCAAATTTAGGAGAACTGTTTCATGAATATCTTTCCCAGGTGAATACACTGATTATCCTCATATTCCTGAGTTGGCGAGTGGAAACATTACAGATGCTGTTGCCATCCGATACGGATGTGTTGTCTGGAGATACCACTCAAACGTCATCTGTCTCAGCAAACACAAGCTTGGACATCAGTTCGATGCTTCTGAACCATTGCGAGGCCACTCAACTTTACCTTCATCATGACCTCACACTCTCACAGCTGGCAGCAGCCATCGGAACGAACCGTACCTATCTGAGCAACTATTTCTCACAACAGGGCGACACATACAATACTTATATCAACCGCCTACGTATCGAACATTTCATCCAGTTATACCATGAAGCTGTGAGTCAATCGCACCCGGTTACAGCACTGGAACTGTCACAGCAATGCGGATATCGTACATATCGCACCTTCAGTACCGCCTTCAGACAACATATGGGCATTACGGTGACAGCATGGATGCAGTCTGAAAGAAGCGTGTCGCAACCTACCTGACAGGAAGTATTTGCAAAAAGTGGAAGAATTCACAAAAATGGTGGAAAGATTTACAAAACCTTAACTCTGCCTTTTTCCAGATTACTCTCAGTTGCTGAAAATCATGTAACTTTGCAGGCAGAATTATTTAAGGTAAGAATGATTAGAAGGATAACAATTGCTGTCTTGATGCTGGCGGTGAGCATAACGCTCACTGCCCAGCAAAAAGTATCAGAGAAAGAAAAGACATTGGCAAGTCAAGTGCATCAAGCACAAATGAGCGGCAATGATTCTGCTTTCTATCAGGCAGAAGAGGCGCTCATGGACTATCAGAAGAATCAAGAGAACTGGGAAAGATTCTACTCTGCCTGGCTTAACCGGATCATCTATGAAATGAACCATAAGAATTTTCATCGTGCCTTCACGGAGATTAACCTGATCACAGACGATATAAAAGAAAACGGAAAGACGGAATACCTCTATATTCCTAATCAGGCGATGGGACTATACTATACCAGCCGCAATTACCCGGAACTGGGTGAACAGTATTTTAGGCGTGCTCTGGAGGGTATTGACACCTTGAAGAATACAGTAGCCGCTTTCAACACATATTTGTCGTTAGCTCAGGCTTTGAGCTTTATTCGCCCAGACGAAGCAATGGAATGTCTTGATCATTTGCCCAAATCGATGCTTGACAATCCAATGTACGAGAGTGGAGTGCTGGGTTATCGCTGTATTATTGCCCATAAACAGGGTGACTTAGATTCTTTCAATCATTATTTCGAGCAATATGACAGTATCCGGAAGAATTTACCAGGCCAGTTTAACGCGACTAATCTCTATCAGGTGATGGTTTGTCACAGCCTTATACATCATGACTACCAAAGTGCACTCGCATGGTGCGATAGTATTGATGTCCCGCTCGTGGCAACAGAACTTCGTATAGATGTGTACAATGCGATGCATGCATGGGGAAAGGCATATCGAGAACAAATCATAAAAGACAGTCTCATCCACATTGACAATCGGAATGCTTTGGAAGACAACTTGGAAGACCTAACACATGACATCGACCTGTTGCAGGCAGAAAAGGACAAGGCGGAACTGCGCCGTCAAGAGCTATGGATCATCAGCGGACTGGGTGTTGTCATCATCGCCATGCTGATAGCCATGCTTTTTTACAGACATAAAAAGAATCTTCATCTGAAGACACAATTTCAGCAGTTGAAAGAGGAACAGGAACGAAATGCCGAACTCAGAGGTATCAGGAGAGCCATCGTCGGGTCTCTCAAACAGCAATTAGACTCTCCTGTCAGAGTACTTCAAGGATATGCGCGGATCTTTAATGACCCTGCTTTCAGTTTGCCTGTTGACGAGCGAAGCAAACATTATCAGGACATAGCCAAAGCTGCTCGCAGTATTGAGACGATGATAGAACCTGTCATAGGGTCATACGCTCATGGAGGCGCAGGCATCACGAAGGAGCAGAGGGTGATCTGCCAGAATGCCTTGTGCTCCTCACTCCTAACACTGACTATGGCTTCGGATTTAATAGCTAATGACGTCAATCACCAGATATCTCAAGAAGAATATATGCGGATGCGCTCTGAAATCAGTCAATGTGCTCATCACGTAGCATCGTCTGTCCACGAACTGATGGAATTATGCCTGACAGATGAGAAAATGAAGATGGAGAAGAACGATCTGGTAGGTCTGAATGAGATAGCCTTGGCCACATTAAACAGCTATGATTTGCGTAATCACGATTTGACCTTTGATTTTGCTACAGATGTTGATGATGACGTAAACATTTTGACTAATCAACATGCCATGCAAGAAATCATCAATTGTCTCTTGTCGAATGCTGACAGATACGCCACTGGCGGTGATGTAAAGATGAGTTGTCAGAGTGCGTCCGACGGAACCTACAGCATATCGATTGCAAATGACGGCCCTATCATATCCCCGAAATATGCAGAATGCCTATTCGACCCATTTGTACGTCTCTCTGAAGACTGTCAAACCGTTGGGCTTGGGTTGACACTTGCCCGTCAGCTGGCTGAAAGCATGGGCTATGCACTAATGTTTGATGCCAGCTATGCTGAGGGCGTTCGCTTTTCCGTGACAGACATCAGATGATAGTAGGACACAGAAGGGTAAGGAACTTTTATGTCCTTCATTTTATACATTCATTTTATACATTCCGCTGATTATAAAGCCTTGTTGCTGTGATTATCTACGCTTCGTGTTGCCGTTATGAAAGGTTCGTGTTGCGATTATGAAGGCTTTGGGCTCCGAACAACAAGCGTGGTTTTGCCAAGAAAGGTTAGTCCAAAGTCCAAGAAAGATGCCTGGTTTCTATGAGAAAGGTGGCACCTTTCTCCGAAATTCTCTCGAGAATTTGGAGGTTTCCCCTAAGGAAAGTGGGAGTTTCCCCTAAGGAAAGTCCCAGTTTAGTCTAAGGAAAGTCCCAGTTTAGTCTAAGGAAAGTCCCTGCGTACCAAAAACAAAAAAATCAGGACCTACTGTGTCCTGATAAATGAGGTACAAGCAGAAAAACCGTCAGACCTCCCGTCTATTATGGAAAATCCTTTGTTTATCGGGGTTTCAGCACGGGAGGTCTTGTTTAGAGACCTCCCTCAGACCTCCCATAGACCTCCCATAGACCTCCCGTCTGACCTCCCCTGCCGTCAGGCCGTATGAAGCCGAACCACTTTGTAGTAGGCCACATGCGATTGCACATAATTTACAATAATAGCTATCCTAAAAGAGAAATCATAGGAGGGGTGACGGGAGGTCTATGGGAGATGTAGGGGAGGTCTTATTTGGAGACCTCCCGTCTTGAAACCCCTGTAAACACAGGCGTTTCCAAAGAATAGGGGAGGTCTCGGCATATAATCATTCACAACGTGGATTTTGATGCTTCTCAAAAGACTTCATTCTGCAACCCGGACATAGCAAAATCGGGGGTACGTTTATAAGGGTATATAGTTGAGGGTCACTCTGATACCTTCCACGATATTAAGGGATACCTAGTACGACAGTAAGTAATGCCTACTATACCCCAATAACAGGCATTTCCAACACTATGACTTGGCATCTTTATGATCCTTACTTGGCGGCTTTGGAAAATCAAAAGCAATTTTTCTTTATCGTTCGTTATTACAATCCCTAACTTCCTTCAACTCACTTTCAAGGAAACTATAGACATAGCCAGAACTTTGGAAATAAAGACCAGTTTTCGGGTCGTTGAGCTTCTCGAAAAGACGCGAGGTATAAACAGCATCGAAGGCATCGGCCATCGTAAGACCTCGCTCGTCCATCAGACGGGCGATGAGATCCTTCACTATCTCCTCCTTCATGTTCTGGAATTCTGCCTGAGATACGTTCATTTTACCTTAATAAGTTTGTCAATAGCCCGCTGGGTGCAGAAGGCGTATTGGAAGGTGATGCCTTTGATGTACTGGATGCGGCGCAGGAACTCGTCAAAGGTAATGTAGCCCTGTTTGTAGCGGGCAATCTGCGCGCCGACGCGATCGTTGGCGATGGGACCATAGACGATGTCGTAGTCGTGGAGCGTTAAACCATGCGGTTCAGTGCGGTGGTCGTAGACAAAGTGCGCCCACTCCTCGGTGTAGGCCTCGAAACGCCTGTAACGGAACTTCTGGAAGAGCGCCTCGTCGAACTCATAGACGTTGACCACAGGCTCTGTCTCCTCGAACTCGGCACGGAATTGAGCCATCTCCAGCGCCTGCTGGCTGTCGTCTGAGAGGTAAAAAGCTCGTCCGAAGTCCTTATTGGGCTTCGAGAGGGCGAGGTCAACTTCCGCGATCTCGATGGTGGAGCCGTGGTAAAGCTTCATAGCGTGCCTCCTTTCTTTTGGCAGTAGGCCTGCAGCGTCTGGAGATTCTCTTCGAGCGAGAGGGTGTGCATAATGCCGTAATGCTTATCGCAGAGAGCCAATGCACCGTAGCGGCTGAGGTAGCGGTAGGCCTCGGCCTCGCTGACCTTGCTCTGAGCAGCAAAGGCCACCACAAGCAGGACGAGATATTCAATTTTATTGAGAATGGATGCGGCCATAATCGTCGTTATTTCTTTTTCGCTGCAAATTTACGAATTCTTTTTCAATTATTGTCCGTTTTCCCCGTTAAAGATACGAAATACGGGTAAAGATGCGTTATATTGCCACACTAACTGCATGGAAAGTGATGTGTTGGCGGGTTTGGAAAAAGAAGAATGCAAATTTATTGGTATTCTCTTCGCTAAATCGAAATTTTGCACTATCTTTGCATCATTATTATTAAAGATGACTGATATGAAAACAAGAGTTTGGAAGACTGTCCGTGAGTTTAAGGAGATCCTGTTTGAGGAGTATAACGGCATCGCGAAGATCACGATCAACCGTCCGCAGTATCGTAACGCCTTCACGCCGAAGACGACGTGGGAGCTGAGCCAGGCCTTCGCCATGTGCCGTGAGATGCAGGACGTGAGCGTGGTGCTGTTGACGGGAGCGATGAGTGAGGTGCCGGAGGGTAAGACACTGCGTGACGTGAAGCATGCGTTCTGCTCTGGTGGCGACATGCATGTGAAAGGTCGTGGCGGCTATGTGGACGACGAGGGCGTGCCTCGTCTGAGTGTGCTCGACGTGCAGATGCAGATACGGCGTTTGCCGAAGCCGGTGATTGCGATGGTGAACGGCTATGCGATAGGTGGTGGACATGTGTTGCATCTGGTCTGTGACCTGACGATAGCCTCGGAGAATGCCATCTTCGGACAGACGGGGCCGAAGGTGGGGTCGTTTGACGCGGGATTCGGCAGCAGTTATCTGGCACGCATCGTCGGACAGAAGAAGGCGCGAGAGATTTGGTTCCTCTGCAGGCAGTACACGGCACAAGAGGCTGAGGCGATGGGGATGGTGAACAAGGTCGTGCCCATCGAACAGTTGGAGGATGAATGCGTGGCGTGGGCCGAGGAGATGATGGAGCGTTCGCCGTTGGCGCTGAGGATGATCAAAGCTGGACTGAACGCGGAGTTAGACGGTCAGGCTGGTATTCAGGAACTGGCTGGCGACGCGACGATGCTGTATTATTTCCTCGACGAGGCACAGGAGGGTGGCAAGGCCTTCCTTGAGAAACGGAAACCGGACTTTAAGAAGTATCCGAAACTGCCGTAAAGACAGGAGGACATGTTTTTTAGTTTTTAGACATAAGAACATAAGGACATATATTTTTAGACATAAGGACATAAGAACATAATTATAGAGGCAAGATAATAAGGACATAATGTTAGAGGATAAAAAGATGGATGTAGAGAAACTGATAAAGACAATTATAGATAGTGCTTATAATGTAAGGCTTCATTTAGGACCTGGATTCTTGGAGTCGGTATATAAGAACGCACTGGTGTTAGAGTTGGCAAAACAAGGTGTCGCATGTGAATCAGAATACCCTGTGAATGTATTTTATGATGACACAGTTGTAGGAGAATTTAGGATAGACTTGATAGTAGAGAAAACTGTGATAGTTGAATTGAAGGCTGTCAACAATTTGGTGTCTGCTCACGAAGTTCAGCTTGTGAATTATCTGACAGCCACTCAAGTGGATAATGGTTTATTAATCAATTTCGGAGCCCCTAAGTTAGAGATAAAACGTAAGTATCGCCTCTATCGAAAATAATATGATCTCTATTGTTTGAATATGTCCTTATGTTCTTATGTCAAAAAATAGAAAAATCTGTAGCATATGTATAAATACGAAATAGAAGAGCGGGTGCTGCATTTTAAGCAGCCGGCGGGGACGTCGAGGGGCGTGTATACAACCAGAAAGATTTGGCTGGTTCGTCTGTCGGACGACGAGAGAGAGGGAGTGGGAGAGTGTGCTCCGCTGCCGGATCTGAGCTGCGATGCGATGGACGATGATGAGTACCGTTCGATATTAGATAGAGTGTGTGAGGAGTTCTGCCAATGGCAGGAATCACAGAGGGGACAGACCCCCTGTAATCCGCTATGCTACTCACAGGTGGGTCAGTCCCCCTGTGATTCGTGGCGGCAGTATCCGTCGATGCTGTTTGGACTTGAGACGGCCTTCCTCTCCCTCCAGAGTAGTCTCTCACCTCTTACCTCTCACCTCTCACCTCTTTTGTTTGATACGGCGTTCAGTCGTGGTGAGGTGGGGATTCCCATCAACGGACTGGTGTGGATGGGCAGCTATGAGGAGATGTTGAAGCGCATGGAGGAGAAACTGGAGAAGGGTTTCCGTTGCGTGAAACTGAAGATAGGCGCCATCGACTTCGAGCAGGAACTGGATCTGATCAAACGCATCCGTGAACGGTTCTCGCATCATGAGGTGGAGCTGAGACTCGATGCCAACGGGGCCTTTAAGTACGAGGAGGCGCTGTATAAGCTGGAACTCCTGTCGCAGTTTGCCATCCACAGCATCGAACAACCCATCCGGCAGGGACAGTGGGGGTATATGGCAGACCTCTGCCGTGAATCGCCTCTGCCCATAGCACTCGACGAGGAACTGATCGGGGTGAACGACCCTGAGATGAAACGGCATATGCTGAACATCATTAAACCTAGGTATATCATCCTGAAACCGTCGTTGCATGGAGGGATGCTTGGGTGCAGGGAGTGGATCAAGACGGCTCGGGACATTGGCATCGGCTCGTGGATTACGTCGGCATTGGAGAGTAACATCGGCCTGAATGCCATCGCACAGTTCGCTTCGGATGTGTATGGCGACCATATCACGATGCCACAGGGTCTGGGCACAGGACAGCTGTTTACGGATAATATTGATATGGGGCTGGAGATTCGCGGGGACAGACTATGGAGACAGAGTAAATTTAAGACATAGTAACATATTAACAAATTATGTCTTTAGAAGAGTTTTTGGAGGAATGGAATAACGATAGTCCGTATGTCGAGGTGAAGACGAGCGGGAGTACTGGGGAGCCGAAGCGGATGCTGGTGGAGAAACAGCGGATGAGGGCCTCGGCACGGATCACGTGCGACTTCCTCGGACTGAAGGCTGGCGATACGGCCTTGCTCTGTATGTCGCTCGACTATATCGCAGGCAAGATGATGGTGGTAAGGGCGATTGAGAGGGATTTAAAGCTGGTAGTTGTGGAGCCGAGCGGACATCCGTTGGCGGCACAGATATGTCGAGAGTGGGATTTGCGCTTGTTCAGACCCCTCCTGGCCTCCCCTAACTTAGGGGAGGAACTGGCCGCGATGGTGCCGATGCAGGTGTATAACTCGATGCAGGTGCCGGAAGAACGGGAGCGGTTGAAGCTGATTAAGCATCTGATTATTGGCGGTGGGGCAATCGACGAGACGATGGCAGAGGAACTGAAGACGTTTCCGAATCATGTGTGGAGCACGTATGGGATGACGGAGACGCTATCGCATATTGCATTGAGGCGGTTGTCAGGGCCTGAGGCTTCGGAGTGGTACACACCGTTCCCGTCGGTCAGTGTCAGTCTGAATGAGGAGGGGTGTCTGGTGATAGATGCGCCAGAGGTGTGTAAAGAGAGGCTGGTGACGAATGACATCGCTGAGTTGGCGACACAGAGGGGACAGTCCCTGATGTGCTCCGTGAACTCCGCGCACGAGGGACAGTCCCCCTGTGTCGCCAATGTCCCCTTCAAAATTTTGGGAAGGAAGGATAATGTGATTTGCTCTGGGGGAATTAAGATCCAGGCGGAGGAGGTGGAACGGATTCTGAAAGCCCATTTACACGTACCTTATTTAATAAGTAAAAGACCGGATAAGAAATTTGGCGAAGTGGTCGTGATGCTGACGGAGGGTGATGTGGAAGAGGCGACGGCGGTCTGTGAGGCGGTGCTGCCCAAGTACCAACGTCCGAAAGCGTATGTCCACGTAGATAATATTCCCATGACGGAAACAAAAAAGCCTGCCAGAAGGCAGGCTGAGGTTTTGGCCAGAGGCTGATCAGACCCCCTCTGACTCCCTCTAACTCAGGGGGAGAAACAGTTACCACTTGCCGATCCAGTGGTTGAGATCGATGTCTTTATAGCTGTCTGGTGCGATGCGGATGGTGGTGTTCGCATCCGTCTTGCCGAGGAGGAAGCGGTCGATGTAAGCCTCGACCTCGGGGAACTGCACCTCGGGCAGTTGACAGTGGCCGTGGTTGGCGACGATGGAATAACCCACACGGTCGGCAATGCCGAACTGCTCCCACACCTTCATGGCACCATTCATCGAGACGTAGGCCGAAGGATCAGCCAGCCATACGAAGTCTGGATTGCCCAGCATCAGCAGGGCACGCGGGCAGACCATTGCTGCCAGTTCGTGGTGGTCATGGGGCAGATAGGCTACGTTCTCTTCACCATAGTTCTCACGCAGACTCTCCATAAACCAGTTGTAGTCCGTCTTGTCGAGGTTTTCCACGGGTTCGGCATTCGGTTGGATGTTCAGCCAACGGGAATAACGCCAGGCGGCAGCACCTCCGCCACCAGGCTCCTGGGCAATGGTCAGGGCCACTCGCTCGTCGAAGGCACCGCAGAAGAGTGCCATCTTGCCGGCATAGCTGCATCCCGTCACCCCGATATGCTTTGTGTCAATCTTCGTCACCTCAGGACCCAGCTGCTGTAGTCCGTCGATCAGACGGCTCAGTCCCCAGGCCCACTCGCTGTAGGCACCGTTGTCCTTCAGTTTCGGATAGAGACGGTCGAAGTCGTAGTTCCCGCGTCCGGCAGGCTTGCGTCCGAAGCGGGCACCAAACTGGCTGTAGTTGTTCACCTGCGCCTCTTTGTAGATCATCGTGGCGATGGGGCGCTTCTCAAAGATACTCTTCGGCAGGGCGATGCCACTGGTGCCGATCATCAGGGCGTAGGGAGCCTCTCCCATAGCTGGGTAGTTGATAAGGGCACTGAGTTCGAGCGACTGCCCGCCGACGGTGATGGTCACCTTCAGCGTATCACCATCCATACGTGCCTTAACGGCAGAGGGGTCTACGGCAGGCTTCGTGCCGATCTCATAGTGCTGGATCTCCTTGGCGATCTCCCCACGGCGCAGGCTCCAGTCCTTGAAGTCGGTGATGCGTCCGCTGCCGTCAGACCACATCAGGGGATCTGGCAGGGTCTCACACTTCGTGCCCTGTTCCTTCGATGGCAGCACGGGGTTGGCGTTGATACCGGTGTTCTCCGTCTCGTAGACGAGTGGCAGCTGCTGTGCCTGGGTGCAGACGCTTGTCAGCAGCACTGCCGTCAGCATGAATAGTTTCTTCATATCCTTTATGTTTAATTGTTAGTGACTCTTCTCTTAAAAGAGATAGGACTACCCTCGCGAGCCGTCCTATCTGCGATTAGCTAGTAATATGATTAGGCCTATTAAGCTGATTGGTCTTTTTCTGTCAGCACTCGCGGTAGAAGTCGAGTGCCTCGTATATGTCTTCCTTCGTAGCGGTCTGGTTGATGCGGATGTCTCCGATGCCGCCTAATAGGGTGAAGTTTATCGTGCCGGCCACGTTCTTCTTGTCGTGGGTCATGAGTTCCAGTAGGGTGGGGTAGTCGTCGCAGGTGATGGCCATCTTGCCGTAATGCTCCTTGATGAAGCTGACCGTCTGGTGCATCTTGTCTGAGGGGAAGCCCGTCTTGACGGTGCTGAGGTAGAGTTCGCTGATGAGGCCGTAGGCGACGGCATAGCCGTGAAGGATCGGGGAATGCTTCAAGGCGAAACTCTCAAAGGCGTGGCCAACGGTATGTCCGAGGTTCAAAGCCTTACGGATGCCCTGCTCCAACGGGTCTTCGGTGACGATGCGCTGCTTCACGGCGACACTGTCGGCCACCATTGTCCGCAGCTGCTGCAGGTTGGGGTGTGCCAGATCAAAGTTCATCAGCTCTGCCCACATTGGTTCGTTGGAGATCAGTCCGTGCTTCAGCATCTCAGCATAGCCTGAACAGATATTCTCAGCGTCGAGGGTCTTTAGGAACGTTGTGTCGAGGATGACGGTGCTGGCATTGCTGAACACACCGATCTCGTTCTTCAGTCCTCGGAAGTTGATGCCCGTCTTACCTCCTACGCTGGCATCGACCATCGAGAGCAGCGTCGTGGGGATGTTGATATAGTTGATGCCCCGCTTGAAGGTAGAGGCAGCGAAGCCTCCCAGGTCGGTCACCATACCACCACCTATATTTATTAATAAGGAGTGACGTGTGGCACCGCCCTCACCCAGCGCTTCCCAAACATGCGACAGGGATTCAAGCGTCTTGTAGCTATCGGTGGCTCCTATGACGATGATTTGGGCACCACGGACACTGTCCATACCGCTGACGATAGGCAGGCAGCAGCGCTCCGTTGTCTCATCGACAAGGATAAAAGTGCGGTCGTGCTCACATTCAGCGATGGCTGTAGCGAGAGTCTCTGTCAGATTTTCGGAAATGACGACCTTTTGCGGATTCATCTTTTGTTGTAAGTGGTACTCAGTTTATTTTTGATGCTGCAAAGGTAAGCATTTTTTTCATAATGACAAGAAGAAATGCGATTTTTTTTACTTTCCATTAAACTTTTCCCCAGTTCGAGCGTCAAAAAGACATAAATTCAAAACCATCAATGAAGAAAATTAGTTTGTTGATTGTTACCCTGATGGTGACAGTCGTTACATTCGCACAGCGAACAGTTAAAGGAACAGTAGTAGAACAGGACACGCAGGAAGCCGTCATTCAGGCTACCGCCGCCCTGCTCAGTGGTGAAAAGGTTGTTGCCAATGCCGTTACCAACACAGAAGGTGGATTCTCCATCAAGGCGCCGGAGGGTTCCTATACCCTGCAGGTGACCTATGTAGGCTTCAAGACCTACACGAAGAAGATCACGTTGAAGGATAAGGACTATAATGCCGGCACCATCAAGCTCGAACCCGATGCCATCATGCTGAAAGGCGCTACGGTCACGGCCCGTGCCCAGAAGGTGACGCTCAAGGCCGATACCTTCGTCTATAACGCCAATGCCTTCCGCACCCCCGAGGGATCAGTCGCAGAAGAACTGGTACGTCGTCTGCCTGGAGCAGAGATCAGCGACGACGGTACCATCAAGATCAATGGTAAACAGGTGAAAAAGATCCTCGTCGATGGTAAGGAGTTCATGACGGGCGATACGAAGACCGCTATGAAGAACCTGCCCACGAACATCATCGACCGCATCAAGGCCTACGACCAGCAGAGCGACCTCGCCCGTGTGTCGGGTATCGAAGACGGTGAGGAGGAGACCGTACTCGACTTCGGCATCAAGGCTGGCATGAACAGGGGTGTCATGGCCAATGCCGACCTTGCCGCCGGTACGAAGCACCGTTATGCAGGCCGCATCTTCGGTGGTGTGATGAAGGATGACATGAAGGTGTTCCTTATGGCCAATGCCAACAATACCAACGACATGGGCTTCCCAGGCGGTGGTGGCGGTGGCCGGTTCGGTGGTGCACGTCAGGGACTGACTGCCACAAAGATGGTCGGTGCGAACCTGAACTATGAGAAAACCAAAAAATTCAAACTCGACGGCAGCATACGCTGGAACCACAGCGACGGTGACGTCTTCTCAAAGAGCAACGTGGAGAATTTCTTCAGTGAGGCCACTTCGTCGTGGGAAAACAGTGTCAGCCAGAGGTTCTCCCGTTCCAATCAGTGGAATGCCCAGATGCGCTTGGAGTGGCAGCCCGACTCAATGACCAACATCATGTTCCGTCCCAATTTCCGTTATAACTCCAACGACGGCGAGAACACTAGCCAGAGCGCAACTTTTTCAGAGAATCCGTATAACTATGTCGATGACCCCTTGGCCGAGATCCAGACCCTGATCGGCAAGGGCATCACCAAGAACTACAATATTAGTGACGGTATCAGCTACAGCGATTCGAAGAGCGTGGGTGGTATGTTGCAGTTCAACCGCCGCCTGAACAACTCTGGCCGCAACATCACCGTGCAGTTGAACGGCAACTGGAGTGATGGCATCAGCAAGTCGATAACGAACAATTACATATACCTGTTCACCACTACCGATACGACGATCACCAACCGCTACAGTGTCACGCCGGAGGACAAATGGAGCTACAGCATCCGTGCCTCCTACAGCGAGCCCCTCTGGCGACAGGTCTACCTGCAGTTCAGTTATACCTATAATTATAGCTATACCAAGAGCGACCGTCTCATGTATAGTCTCATCGGTGTGGACTACAGTGATATCGTGCCACAGTACCGCAACTGGGATGCCTATCTTTCCAGGCTTCCCAAACCCATAGATACCTATGAGGACGAGGACCTGAGCAGATACTCGGAATACAAGAATTACAACCATACGCTTGAGCTGATGTTGCGCATCGTCCGTAAGGCCTATAACCTCAACGTCGGTTTCCAGGTGCTTCCCCAGAAGACGCACTTCATCCAGAACTATCAGGGCGTCTATGCCGATACCGTGCGCACTGTGACCAATGTCACGCCGACCCTCGACTTCCGTTGGAAGAAGTCGCAGACTGGTCAGTTGCGCTTCACCTATCGTGGCCGTACCCAGCAGCCTTCGATGAGTGACCTGCTTGATATCGTCGACGATAGCAATCCCCTGCGTATCACACGTGGTAACCCGGGTCTGAAGCCCTCGTTCACGCAGAATTTCAACCTCTTCTACAACGATTACTTCCAGAAGCACCAGCGGGCCGTGATGACCTTCGTGAACTTCTCGACGACCAGTAACTCCGTGTCGAATAAGACCACCCTCAACACCGTGACCGGTGGTACGGTTACCCGTCCGGAGAACATCAACGGCAACTGGAACGGTAACCTCGGCTTCATGTTCAATACCGCCATCGACTCTGCCGCATATTTCAACGTCAACACGTTCACCAACCTGAGCTATGCCCACAACGTCGGATACGTGAGTGTCAATAGTCTCCAGGATTCGGAGGAGAGTGTCACCAAGACCTTCGGCATCGGTGAGCGTCTGGCCGCCAGCTACCGTAACGATTGGTTGGAGGTCGAACTCAACGGCTCTCTGAACTACAACCGTTCCCGAAGTGAGCTCCAGCCGAACAACAACCTCGACACCTGGCAGTTCACATACGGAGGTATGGTCGGTATCAACGCTCCCTGGGGCACGTCATTCACCACGAACCTGAATATGCAGAGCCGTCGTGGCTATACCGACAACTCGATGAACACCAACGAACTCATCTGGAATGCCCAGGTGTCTCAGAGCTTCCTCAAGGGCAAGGCCCTCACTATTTCGCTCCAGCTCTACGACATCCTGCATGAGCAGTCCACCGTAAGCCATATCATCTCTGCCTCTCAGCGCAGTGATACCGAGTATAACGCCATCACTAGCTATGGTATGGTTCATGTCATCTATCGTCTGAATCTCTTTGGAGGCTTTAAGAACCGTGGTGGTGGCTTTGGCGGTCCTGGTGGCCCTGGCGGTCCTGGCGGTCGTGGTGGCCGTGGTGGATTCGGCGGTGGCGGTCCCCGTGGCGGAGGCTTCGGAGGTGGCTTTGGAGGTGGTCCCCGTGGCGGCCGATTTTAATCAAAATGTTAGCAGAAATCAAGGATTTGTGTCATTTTGCAAAAATAATTCTAATTTTGCTTGCAGATATGTAATTATTTAAATATCTTTGCAGGCAAAATTAGAATCAACTGTAAAATGGGACAAGTCATCAAACCCCTGCACTATGAGGCCCTGCTCGATACGAAGCAGACCGAGCAGGGTATCAAGCTTATTAAAGATTTCTTTCAGCAGAACCTCTCCACAGAGCTTCGTCTGCGTCGTGTCACCGCACCTTTATTCGTCCTCAAAGGACTGGGTATCAACGACGATTTGAACGGTGTGGAGCGTGCCGTCACCTTCCCCATCAAGGATCTGGGCGACGCACAGGCTGAGGTAGTACACTCACTGGCCAAGTGGAAGCGCCTCTCGCTGGCCGAGTATCGGATTGAGCCGGGCTACGGCATCTATACTGATATGAATGCCATCCGTGCCGACGAGGAGCTAGACAACCTTCACTCGCTTTACGTCGACCAGTGGGACTGGGAGGCCGTCATCCGTCGTGAAGACCGTACGCTGTCGTTCCTCAAGAACGTTGTCGAGCGCATCTATGCCGCTATCCGTCGTACGGAGTATCTCACCTGCGAGACCTATCCCCAACTCAAGGCCTTCCTGCCTGAGAAGATCCACTTCATCCACGCTGAGGAACTGTTGAAGATGTATCCTGACAAGACACCGAAGGAGCGCGAGGATGCCATTTGCGAGGCATACGGAGCCGTGTTCGTCATCGGCATTGGCGGCAAACTCTCCAACGGTGAGAAGCACGACGGCCGTGCTCCCGACTACGACGACTGGTCTACCATCGCTGAGAATGGCAAGATGGGTCTCAATGGCGATATCCTCATCTGGTATCCCATTCTGGGCCGTTCCTTCGAACTTTCGTCGATGGGCATCCGTGTGGATAAGGAGAGTCTGCTGCGCCAATTGAAGCTCGAACACAAGGAGGAGCGCGAACAGCTCTATTTCCATCAGCAGTTGCTCAACGACCGCCTGCCGCTGTCCATCGGTGGTGGTATCGGTCAGAGCCGTCTTTGTATGGTGCTGCTCCATAAAGGTCATATCGGCGAGATCCAGGCCTCCATCTGGCCCGACGACATGCGTCGCGAGTGTAAAGCCCTCGGTATGACGCTGATATAAATTGACCTATATTATTTTAACATGGATTAATCAAATTTTTCGGAGAGAAAATAGAGATTAATCCATTTTTATTTTGTACCTTTGCACCCTCATTTGGAATTTTATAACGTTATAATATCATAGAAATGGCTGAAACAAAGAAGATTAAGACCGCCTTGGTGTCTGTATTCCACAAGGACGGTCTTGACGAACTCCTCAAAAAGTTGAACGAGGAGGGTGTGAAGTTCCTCTCTACGGGTGGAACGCAGAAGTTTATTGAGTCGTTAGGTTACGAGTGCCAGAAGGTGGAGGATGTGACGACCTATCCTTCGATCCTTGGTGGTCGTGTGAAGACACTGCATCCGAAGGTGTTCGGAGGTATTCTGGGTCGTCGTGAGAACGAGGGTGACCGTGAACAGATGGCTCAGTATGAGATTCCTGAGATCGACCTCGTGATCGTAGACCTTTATCCATTTGAGCAGACCGTGGCCAGCGGTGCCTCTGAGGAGGATATCATCGAGAAGATCGACATCGGCGGCATCTCGCTGATCCGTGCCGGAGCCAAGAACTTCAACGATGTTGTGATTGTGCCGAGCAAGGCTGAGTACAGTGTGCTGCTGGATATTCTGAACAAGCAGGGTGCTGAGACCACCAAGGAGCAGCGCCGTATGTTCGCCACCCGTGCATTTGGCGTGAGCTCGCACTACGACACCGCCATCCACTCTTGGTTCGAGAAATAAACGACAACCAGGACAACTATGACAACATCTGCCTACGACGGCAACTGCCGTCTGCGGATAGAAAAAGTTGTCCAAGTTGTTTTAGTTGTAGTGAAAAATAATTAAGTAGTAGTCAAATTATAAGAAGAATGGGATTTTTTAGTTTTGTCCAGGAGATTGCAATGGACCTGGGAACTGCCAACACGATCATTATCAGCGATGACAAGATTGTGGTGGATGAGCCTTCGGTGGTGGCGCTGGATCGCCGCACTGACAAGATGATCGCCGTGGGTAGCGAGGCGAAGATGATGTATGAGAAGACGCACGATAACATCAAGACTATCCGTCCGCTTCGTGACGGTGTGATTGCCGACTTCTCTGCCTGTGAGCAGATGATGCGCGGTCTGATCAAGATGGTGCACACGGGCAGCCGCCTGTTCTCACCCTCACTGAGGATGGTGATCGGTGTGCCTTCGGGTTCTACTGAGGTGGAACTGCGTGCCGTGCGTGACTCTGCGGAGCACGCCGACGGCCGTGATGTGTATCTGATCTTCGAGCCTATGGCTGCTGCCATCGGTATCGGTATCGACGTGGAAGCCCCGGAGGGTAATATGATCGTGGATATCGGCGGTGGATCGACGGAGATTGCCGTGATCTCATTAGGTGGTATCGTATCAAACAACTCCATCCGTACCGCAGGCGACGACCTGACGGCCGATATCCAGGAGTATATGTATCGTCAGCACAATGTGAAGGTGTCTGAGCGTATGGCTGAGCGTATCAAGATCAACGTGGGCTCTGCGCTGACAGATCTCGGCGACGAGGCTCCAGAGGACTTCGTGGTACACGGTCCTAACCGTATCACCGCCCTGCCTATGGAGGTGCCCGTATGCTATCAGGAGATCGCCCACTGTTTAGACAAGACGGTGTCGAAGATTGAGAACGCTGTGCTCTCTGCCTTGGAAAATACACCTCCAGAGCTTTATGCCGACATCGTGCAGAACGGTATCTATCTGGCTGGTGGCGGTGCGCTGCTGCGTGGCCTCGACAAACGCCTGTCAGATAAGATGCACATTCCCTTCCACGTGCCTGAGGATCCCCTCCACAGTGTGGCTAAGGGTGCCGGTGTTGCCCTTAAGAATATCGAACGCTTCAATTTCCTGATGAGGTAATCAAGAATTTGAGAATTAGAGAATTTTAATGAGGAACCTGCTGGATTTCCTGAAAGATTATTATCACTGGCTACTTTTCGTGTTTTTGGAAGTGGTCAGTGGTTTTCTGTTGTTTCAGTACAACAACTATCAGGGGAGCGTATGGTTCTCATCGGCTAACAGCGTAATAGGCAAGGTGTATGAGTGGACGGGTGAGGTGACGAAGTTCTTCACTTTGGCGCAGACGAACGAACAGCTGGCTAAGCGGAATCTCCTGTTGGAACAGCACGTCGATATGCTGAGGCGCCGCTATATGGAGCTGACGTATGACTCGACGGTGTTGGAGCGTAACGAGATGAAGTTCCTGAGCCAGTACGACCTGATTCCTGCGAAGGTGGTGGACAACTCCCTCAACAGCAAGGAAAACCTGATGACCATCGACAAAGGCCGTGCTGACGGTGTGGCGGTGGATATGGGTGTGGCTTGTGGCAATGGTGTCGTAGGCGTGGTCTATCTCGTGTCCGAGCATTATTCGGTGGTGATTCCGGTACTGAATGCGAGCTCGTCGCGTATCAGCTGCGCCATCCGTAACAGAGGCTCGTTCGGCTATCTGCACTGGTATGGTGGCGATCCCTCCGTGGCATATTTGGAGGACGTGCCCCGCCATGCAAAGTTCAAGTTGGGCGAATGGGTGGTCACCAGCGGCTTCTCGTCGATATTCCCCTCAGGGGTGTCGGTGGGAAAGATCGAGCAGGCGTACAACTCGCGCGACGGTCTGTCGTATAAGTTGAAGATCCGCCTGAGCACGGACTTCACGAACCTGCGCGACGTGGTGGTGATTAGTGACAAGAGCATCGCCGAGCGTGCCGCACTTCTGCAGGCCGCCCGCGACTCAATCAATAAGATAACTGGGGAGAGGTAAGGAGTAAAGGAGAGAAGGAGTAAGGAGATATATGGCACGGTTGGTAAGCAGATTGGCGATGTTTGTGGCGTTGTTGCTGGCACAGGTACTGGTGCTGAACCACGTGTGGCTGATGAATGTGGCCACACCGCTGTTGTATGTCTACTTCGCCATCACCTTTCCGCGCAATACTGAGAAGGGTGAGGTACTCGTGTGGTGCTTTATCCTCGGACTGCTTGTCGACATCTTCTCGAACACCCCCGGTCTGGCAGCAGGCTCGCTGACGCTCATCGGTATGATACAGACCTATCTGGTGGAACTCTTCGTTCCCCGTGATTCGGCAGAGAACCTTGAAGTGTCGGCCGCCACGTTAGGGTGGGGGAAGTTCAGCATGCTGAGTGGTATACTGATACTGATCTACTGTCTCTTGTTCTTTATTCTGGAGGCTTTCAATTTCTTCGACTGGCAATTGTGGCTTCTGCGTGCCGTGTGCAGTGCGGCATTGACGCTGGGGCTGATGCTCGCTATTGAGAGCTTGAGGTCGAAAAGGTGAAAAGTGAATAGTTGAGAGGGTGAAAAGCAACGATCTGACATATAGACGCTACGTGATAGGCGGGGTGGCTACACTGATTGTGGTCATCTATATCATCCGTCTGTTCATGCTTCAGATCACGAGTGACGACTATAAGAAGAGTGCCGACTCGAACGCCTTCCTGAAAAAGATCGAATATCCTTCGCGTGGTAATATGCTCGACCGTAAGGGAAAGTTGCTGGTGTTCAACCAACCGTCGTATGACCTGATGGTGGTGATGAACGAGATGCGCGACCGTCTCGATACGCTGGAATTCTGTCAGACCCTCGGAATCACCCGCGAAGAGTTCGACCGGCGTATGGCCACGATGAAAGACCGCAACCGTAACCCGGGCTATTCGCGCTATACGCAGCAGCTGTTTATGAGTCAGTTGTCTGATCAGGACTTCAGCGTGTTTCAGGAGAAGATGTTCCGCTTCCCCGGTTTCTACGTGCAGAAGCGTACTGTCCGTCAGTACACCTATAATATGGCGGCCCATCTGTTGGGTGACGTGGCTGAGGCGTCGCCTGCCGATATTGAGGAGGACGACTACTACCAGCCCGGCGACTATATCGGGAAACTGGGCATCGAGCGTTCTTATGAAAAGGCGCTGCGTGGTGAGAAGGGTGTCCAGATCCTGTTGCGTGACGCGCACGGGCGCGTGCAAGGGCGTTATAAAAACGGTGAACTTGACCATCGTGCGAAGCCGGGTAAGAACCTGACGCTCGGCATCGATGCAGAGTTGCAGCTGTTGGGCGAACGGCTCTTAGAGGGCAAGATCGGCAGTATCGTTGCCATCGAACCCTCGACGGGTGAGGTGCTTTGCATGGTGTCTTCGCCATCGTATGATCCTCGTATGATGGTTGGTCGCCAGCGTTCTAAGAATCACCGTATGTTGTCACAGGATACCTGGAAACCGCTACTGAACCGTAGTATCATGGGCCAGTATCCTCCAGGTTCGACCTTCAAGACGACACAGGGCCTGACATTTATGACCGAAGGCGTCATCACCCCGACAACGATGTATCCCTGTAGTCACGGTTTCGTGTTCCGTGGCCTGCGTGTGGGTTGTCACGGTCATGGGGCACCGCTGCCTCTGGTTCCGGCATTGAGCACGTCGTGTAACGGTTATTTCTGTTGGGGACTCTACCACATGATCAACACGAACATCTCCAAGTACAAGACGGTGCAGAATGCGATGGACACCTGGCGTGACTATATGGTCAGCATGGGCTTTGGCTATAAGTTGGGCATCGACCTGCCGGGCGAGAAACGAGGTATGATCCCTAACGCCCAGTTCTACGACAAGGCCTATAAGGGCTCGTGGAACGGACTGACGATTATCTCCATTGCCATCGGACAGGGTGAGGTGAACGCTACCCCACTGCAGATTGCGAACCTCGGCGCAACCATCGCCAACCGTGGCTACTACTACGTGCCTCATGTGGTAAAGAAGGTGGAGGGCGAGCCGCTCGACACGACCTTCACGCGCAAACATTATACTAAAGCCACGCGCGAGGCCTACGACTATGTGGTGCAGGGCATGCGTTCGTCAGCCCTCGGTGGTACCTGCCACGAACTGGCGAAGTATGACTTCATGGCCTGTGGTAAGACTGGTACGGCCCAGAATAAAGGTCACGACCACTCGGTGTTCATGGGTTTCGCCCCGATGGACGAGCCGAAGATTGCCGTGGCTGTGTATGTGGAGAATGGCGGATGGGGTGCCACTTATGGCGTGCCTATCGGCGGACTGATTATGGAGCAGTATCTCAAGGGTAAGCTCTCGGAGGCCTCGGAGGCCAGGGCACAGTCGATACAGGAAAAGAGAATCAATTATGGAACATCCGACAGATAGACTTCATAAGGGCGTGTTGCGCTCGCTGGACTGGTGGACGATTCTGATCTACCTGGCGCTGCTTACCTTTGGGTGGGTGAGTGTCTGCGGTGCCAGCTATTCCTATGGTGAAACGGACATTTTCAGCCTCGACACCCGTTCGGGCATGCAGATCGTATGGATAGCCACGTCGATTGTCTTAGGTTTCGTGCTGCTGATGACCGATGACCGCTACTATGAGATGCTCGCCTTTATCATCTTCGGGATACTGCTCGTGCTGCTCTTCGGCACCATCTTCAATCCTCATACCATCAAAGGCTCCCGATCGTGGCTCGTATTGGGACCGCTACGCCTGCAACCTGCGGAGTTCGCGAAGTTTGCCACAGCCCTCGCCTTAGCGAAGCTGATGAGCATCTATGGCTACGACATACACAAGTGGAAACACTTTGCGGCGGCCCTCGTCATCATCTTCTTGCCGATGATTTTCATCGTCCTCCAGCACGAGACGGGCTCCGCACTGGTCTATGTGTCCTTCTTTCTCATGCTCTATCGTGAGGGCATGCCGGGCAGTGTGCTGCTGACGGGTGTGGCGATGGTGGTATATTTTGTGGTGGGTATCCGTTTTGCCGATGTGATGATGTGGTACACGCCCATCTCCGTCGGCCGTTTTTCCGTGCTGCTGATGATCATGCTGTTCTCAAGCACGATGGTGTGGGTCTACTGTAAGGACCGTCAGCGGGCGTTCCAGTTGCTGGCAGGCAGCGTCGGCTCATCACTGCTGCTGCTGTTGTTCTCGCTCTTTGTCATTCCGTTCGACATCACGAAGGTCATGATGGTGATATGTGGGTTGCTCATGGGCTATCTGGTGTGGCTGTGGTTGTCCACGCGCCTCCGCAACTACGCGTGGATCGCCGTCTTCGCCTTGGGTTCATTGGTGTTCTATAGTGCTGCCGACTATGTGCTCAACAATATGATGCAGCCCCACCAGCGGGTGCGTATCAATGTGCTGTTGGGACTGGAGGAGGACCTGAAGGGTGCTGGCTATAATGTGCATCAGAGTGAGATTGCCATTGGCTCCGGCGGTCTGGAAGGCAAGGGCTTCCTCAATGGCACACAGACGAAGCTGAAGTTCGTGCCTGAGCAGGATACCGACTTCATCTTCTGTACCGTCGGCGAGGAGGAAGGCTTCGTAGGGTCGGCCGGTGTCCTGTTGCTGTTCCTGGCGTTGATATTAAGGCTCATCCGTCTGGCGGAGCGACAACCGCATGCTTTCGGACGAATCTACGGCTATTGTGTGTTGAGCATCTTCCTCTTCCACGTGTTCATCAACGTGGGTATGGTGCTGGGACTGACGCCTGTGATTGGTATCCCGTTGCCGTTTTTCAGCTATGGCGGCTCCTCGTTATGGGGCTTTACGCTATTGCTCTTCATCTTCCTCCGCATCGATGCCGGTCGCAACTTAGTTCGGAAGTGATAGGCGTATGCCTACGTCGGTAATTCCCGGCATAATCTCCCTTTTCATGTTATGCGTCAGGCAGATGTGTACGGAGTCCCCTTTGTGCAGGCTGAGGTCACGGACGTGAAACTGGTACTGGAAATAGCTGATACCGTCGCCTTCGATCACACCTTCCTCACTGATGAGGTCGCAATCGATCACATCATGGTATTTCTCCTTCGACGGATAGACCGTCTGTTCTATTTCAATCGTCAGCTTTTGGAAAGGATAGTTCTTGTCGGTGCGCAGTTCGGCATCAAGGCGGTAGCTGCCGCCTGCTGAGAGGGACCTGGTGTCGAAATGGATGGTGTCGGACTTATCCCACCCTGGTTCGTAGATGTGCCTGAACTCATGGTAGGCAACCTGCTGACAGCCACACAGGACTATCAGCGCCAGCAGGACGACGAAGACAATCGCTTTATTCCGCATGGTTCTCGTTGCGGCCCTCCTGTCTCCTGTCTCCTTTCTCCTGACTTCTTTCTCCTGACTCCTGTCTCCCTTTAGTCTTTTTCTTCTTTTTCTTCTTGGCCTTGTCGAAGCGGCTGATGTCACCACCGGCGAGGTCCACGTTGTGTGGCTTCTCCACAGGCTCGTCCCCCTCTTTCTCCTCGAGGCTCAGGGGCTTCTCACCGCGACGGTTCATCTCGATCACCTCACGGGCCTTGGCGGCGGTGATGGTCTGGAGGTTGGCGGCGATGTTCTTGTCGGTAGAGTAGGTCACCAGTCCGGCGAGGATGTCGGTCTTGAAGAGGTAGTAGTCGGCATCCTGCGTCTGCAACACCACATCGCGGCCAGGCATCCGCTTGCCGGCCTCGATATAGTCGTCTACTTCGTAGTTCAGACAGCACTTCAGCTTGGCACACATACCGGCCAGCTTCTGTGGGTTGAGGGAGATGTCCTGGAAACGTGCGGCGCCGGTGCTTACCGAGACGAAGTTCTTCATCCACGTGGCACAGCAGAGCTCACGCCCGCAGGGACCTGTACCGCCGATGCGTCCTGCCTCCTGACGGGCACCGATCTGTTTCATCTCGATGCGCACATGGAAGGCGGCAGCCAAGTCTTTAATGAGTTGGCGGAAGTCCACACGACCGTCGGCAATATAATAGAAGATGGCCTTGTTGCCGTCGCCCTGGTATTCCACGTCGCCGATCTTCATGTCCAGTCCGAGACCTTTGGCAATCTTTCGGCTCTCGATCATCGTACCGTGCTCACGGGCCTTTGCCTCGCGGAACTTATCCATATCCGTCGTACGGGCGATGCGGTAGATGCGCTTGATGTCGTCGACCGATTTCAGGTTGGCTTTTTTCAACTGGAGCTTCACCAGACGGCCGGTGAGTGTGACGACACCGATGTCGTGACCGGGACTGGCCTCGACGGCCACCACGTCGCCTTTCTTCAACGGGAGGTTATTCACGTTGTGGTAATAGCCCTTGCGGGTATGCTTGAACTGCACCTCCACGAGATCGGTGGTGTCCACGTTGCCTGGCACGTCGGCCAGCCAGTCGTAGGTGTTCAGTTGTCTGTCCTGTCGGCCTACGGCCTGATGGCATAAACCTCTGTCGCAGCCATCCATCATGGGCAGTTTCTTTGTCTTTTCGCTCATATTGTTATTTCAAATAAATCATTTTCTTCTTTAAACCAATTCCTATTCGTTTTTTTGAAACTAATTTCCGTAATTATCCGTAATTACCATAATATTATGGTTAATTATGGCAAATTATGGTAATTCGTTTCTTATAAATTTTTTCTGGTCATTCATTTTTTACCTTTTCATTTCTGTAGTAACAGGACTATTATCTGCAGGGCGAAGTCGAAGAATACGATCTTCGCATTGGCGTTCTGTCCGATGTCGCGGATGGCGAGGTTCGCCAGGTCGCTGATGGGCAGGATATTGTTCTCATTGATGAAGCGGGCAAAGTTCTGGGCGAAGGCCTCCTCATCCGCCGTCATATAGTTTAGATCCTGCTCCCTGAAGTTATAGACGAAGCTTTCGCGCGTCATCCTCAGGAAATAGGTGAGCCAGCGGCGCTGTTTCTCGCGTCCCATGGCGGCCATCTGCTCGCTCCACTTGCGCAGGTCCTTGATTTTCCGCTGATAGGCCAGACGCATCAGGTTCTTGTACATATCGAGGAACAGTCCTTTCTCTGAGTCGGCCTGCAGTTCCTCGATGGCAGCGAGCCAGTTGCCGTTGGCCAGACGGCTGATGCGCTGGGCACTGTCCTCGTCGATGCCCCGTCGCTCAATGAGTGCCTGTCTGATGGCGTCGTTGTCGGTCTTGCGGATGTCGATACGCTGCACCCGGCTGCGGATGGTCTCCAACAGTTTCTCCGGCTCTTCGCTCACCATGATGAACACCGTCTGCTGCGGTGGCTCCTCGATGAGCTTCAGCAGCTTGTTGGCGCATTCTATATTCATACGCTCGGGCAACCAGATGATGCTCACCTTATACCCGCCCTGACTTGACTTCAGTGACAATTTCCTCACGAGGTCGTCGCTCTCTCCGGCGGTGATGATGGCTTGTTGGTTCTCGCCGCCCATAGCCTCCATCCACTCTTCCATGGTGAAGTAGGGGCTCTCCATCACCAGCTCGTGCCACTCCTTGGCGAAGTCGTCGCTCACCGGCTTATAGTCGCTCTTCATCGACGGCAGCTTGATGGTGGGGTAGGTGAAGTGCAGGTCGGGGTGCTCGAGCTTTTGGAGCATGGGTTCAATATTCGGGAGTGCGGGGGTACGGGGGTACGGGGGTATGAGAAATGATTCTGCCGTTGAGGTATTTTCGCGCCCACGAGCCTCCGTACCTCCGTGCCCCCGAAGCAATTCGCAAGCAAAGGCGATTGCCAGTGCCAGCTTGCCGCTGCCCACCGGTCCGCAGAGCATCATCGCATGCGGCAGGCGGTCTTCCCTGACCATCTGCATCAGCCGCTCCTTGGCCTCCTCCTGTCCTATCACTTCACTCCAAGTCATTTTACTACAACTCTTTTATTTTACGACAAATAGTTTTTAACGACAACTATGACAACTTAGACAACTTTTTAGGACGGAGTCCTTTTGGACCCCGTAGACGGCGGTTGCCGTCGTAGGCAAAAGTTGTCTTAGTTGTCCAGGTTGTCGTTAATATAATCATCATTGTCGTCTTTTGTTATCAAATCAATTGTTTTACGACGGAGACTACTGAATCCACAGCCGAGACGGTATAGAAATGTATATTGCGGATTCCGTGCTCGTAGAGCTCGCGACACTGCGCTGTGGTCCACTCGATACCTAACTGTCGGGCATCCTCGTCGGTCTTACATTTCACGATCTCTCTGGCCAGCGGCTCGGGGATGTCACAGTGGAAGGTCTTCGGTACCACCGTTAGCTGCGAGAGCTTCGCCATCGGCTTGATGCCTGGGATGATGGGGATGGTAATGCCCATTGCCCGGGCCTTCTCCACAAAGGCGAAATATTTCTCGTTATCATAGAACAGCTGGGTGACGGCATATTGCGCCCCCAGATCTTGTTTCTCTTTCAGATACTGCATGTCCATTTCCAGATTTGGTGCCTCCTCGTGCTTTTCGGGATAGCAGGCCACGCCGTAGTCGAACTTCTTGCCCGGCCGTTTGATGGGAGTGCCGTCGGCGAAGAATCCCTCGTTGAAGCGCTTCACCTGCTTGATCAGGTCCGTCGTGTGCGCATGACCGCCTGGCGTCGGCACAAACCGGCTGTCCTCCTTCGCCTTGTCGCCGCGCAGCAACAAGATGTCGCTGATGCCGAGGAACTGCAGGTCGAGCAGCTCATACTCGATATCCTCGATGGTCGTGCCGCTACAGATCACGTGGGGCTGTACGGGGATGTTGTATCTCTGCTGGATGGCGGCGGCGATGGCCACCGTTCCGGGACGCCTGCGGATGCGCTGACGCTCATACTGTCCGTTCTCCAACTCACGGTACACGAACTCCGAGTGGTGGGTGGTGATATTGATGTAGGCGGGGTCGAACTCGCGCAGTTTGTCGATGTCTGCAAACAGGCGTTCCGTACCCATCCCCTTCAGCGGGGGCAGCACCTCAAACGAGAACCTCCGGCTCTCTTTATCTTGATGGATGAATTCCGTTACACTCATAATTGGCCACAAAGGTACGAATATTTTTTCACAAAGGACACTAAGTACACAAAATATTCTCTATTTATCCTATTTTTTCGTGTTCTTTGTGTCCTTTGTGGATAAAATTAGTTAACTTTGCAGCATGAAAGTGAAGCAATTCCTCAAAGACTGGACGTTGCCTGTGGCTATAGCCATAGGCACGGTTGTCTATCTCCTGTTCTATTGGGTGCCGCAGTTGGATGCTGCGGGCGAAGTGCTGGGCGATGTGGTCGACACCGTCTTTCCCATGATGGTGTTCTGCACCCTCTTCTCCACCTTCTGCCGAATCGACTTCCACCAGATGCGCCCCCATCGCTGGCATATCGGTGTGCTCCTGGCGCAGGTGCTCCTGGTGGCGCTCAACGTCTGGATCATCTTCTGCGTCGAGGCCAGTCCCGAGCGTAAGATCCTCTGGGAGAGCATTCTCACCTGCATCATCGGTCCTACGGCGACAGCTGCCCCGGTGGTCACGGCGAAGATCGGGGGCAATATCAACACGATGACCGCCTTCGTCGTCATCTCCTCCTTTGCCTGCGCCCTGATGATCCCTGCCGTGTTCCCCTTGCTCGAACGCGGTGCGGGCCTGAACTTCTGGACGGCCTTCATCATCATCCTTGAGAAGTTGGCGATGGTGTTGATTGCCCCGCTGCTCCTGGGCTGGTATATGCAGCACTATGCCAAGCGCCTATGTGCGTGGATCGTCTCCATCCCCGACCTCTCGTTCTACCTGTGGGCAGCACAGCTCAGTGTCACTTCGGGTGTCACCGTGCGTAATATCGTCCACAGCGATGCGGGTCTGCCCCTGCTGCTCACTATCGCCGTTCTCAGCCTCGTGCTCTGCTTTGCGCTCTTCCTCATCGGGCGCAGCATAGGCCGTCATCTCGGCGACGAACTCGATGCCGGGCAGGGCCTCTTCCAGAAGAACACCGCCCTCTCTATCTGGGTGGCCTACACCTATCTCAACCCCGTCGCCTCCGTCGGTGCCGGCTGTTATGTGCTTTGGCAGAACATTGTCAATAGCGTCGAACTCTGGGAATACCGCCGCAAGCACAACTAAAAATCCACGGGGAATGATCCTCGTGGGTTTTGTTTAGAAGATAAGCCCTCCTGCTGGAAGACCCCGGCCTGGCGCTCCTTACACAATTGAAGCGTCGCACCTTCTTGCCTTGTGAAGTAAACATTATTTACCAACGATTAGGGCAGCCTTAAACTGCCTTATTTTCGTGCTTTTCAGGCCCATTGGTTTTACTTAGACTAAACCCTCACTTTGATAACTTAGGAATCCCATTTTACAGGCACTAAAATTCCGGCTTACTTAGGGTAACCCTGACACGAATATTACACATCAACAAAATGTAAAGTAATATGATTACGCCATCCGCCACAATCCGCCCATAAGGTAACAGGTAACATTGTTACCAACTCAATTTTCAAGTAACTTAAGTATTATATATATTATAAATTATTATATATTATAATATATAATAATTCTTATATTACTATCTCTTCTACCTATTGAAAAAATCGGATGGTAACAATGTTACCTGTTACCACCGCTGGTCTGCGCCCACGTAAACACAGGCATTTCCAAAGGTAACACTAAAATATCACCCTACACACCGTTCCTGTCCCTGGGTGTACTTCAGCGTATCTTCCTCTCTTTGTATGCCTGCGGATAGATGCCGGTGGCACGTTTGAAGTAGCGGCAGAAATTGCCGGTCGTAGGGAACCCTAGTTGGTAGGCGGTCTCCTTGACCGTCTGCTTGGGATACATGTCCATGATATGCTTCGCCTGCGTCACCACATACTGCTGAATCCATTCCAAGGGAGAGAGGCCGTTGCTATACTGGCGGAACACTTTCGAGAAATACCGCGGTTCATAGTCCAACAGTCCGGCATAATAATAGACATTGCGGTTCTCCTTATAGTGCTCCACCACCAGGTCGCAGAACTGCGTGTAAAGCGTTGCGGAATGACTCTTCGCCCACTGCCTGTCCTGCTCACGACGATAGTAATTGATGAACTCGTAGCCTACTGACAACTGAGACAACAACATCTGCCGCCGCAGCTGCAGGTCATTGAGGTCGTGCGAAGCAATCGCCTCCACCAGCTCGAGCAGCGCTATCACGCGCTTGGCTTGCACATCGGTCAGATGACAGTGCGGCGTGTAGTTGAACTTATCGGAGTCATGACTGAAGGCATGCGTCTTCAACTCACTGACCATTTCCGCAGAGATGAAAACTCGTGCAGAAGTGAAATCCTCCGAACACGCTATGTGACGGAAGACATGGCCGGGCATGAGAATTCCGAAGTCGTTCTTTTCAATCGACAGTTCCTGCATGTCGAACATGACGCGTGCACTGCCGCGCAGACACAAAAGAAGAACGACGTGCGGAAACACCACATCCACGCCGGTCACGGGGTAACCGTGTATCTCTTTTTCCACACACACACCGTTCTGCTCAACGGACTGTATTAGTTGATCTATTGTTGCGTCAGTCTGCATCATTTCTTGTCCTTTTACGGCTGCAAAATTACAACTTTATTTTCAAACCACAGCAACAAATCACACATTTTGACAATAAAAAAGCGAAAATCGGTAGCATTTTCTTGCTGCAAATAGTTGCACATATCACAAAAAAGCAGTAAATTTGCAGCATGAATCAATTGTTACATATATACACGCTGGCTGTGGCCGACAGCATCATCGCGATACTGGTTATCATCGTGATAGTGCTTCTCGTGCTGGGAGGTATCGGTCTGCGTCAAAGTAGGATTATCAGACAGCGAAATGAGCAGCTTCGCCGTATTCTTAATGCACTGGATGACTATCGGGCAATAGTGGGCGACAGAGACCTGTCGCTCGACGAGCAGGAGGAGATGGTGATGAAGAAGTCGGAGATGAAGACGGCCAAGGCAGCCCCATTGGACGAGGACCATGCCTTCTTCGTGAAGATGGATGCCCGGGTAAACAAGGAAAAACCATTTACGGATCCCGATTTCGACTATTACGCACTGATAAAGTTTATGGGAGTCAGTCAGGATGAGTTCTGCAGGCTTGTGCCGCGCTACACGGATCCCGAAAGGACAAAAGACTATATCAACTCCCTACGGGCAGAATATGCAGCAAAGTTGCTCATGGAGCATTCAGACTTCTCTATGGAAGATATGATTGTCATGTGTGGCTTCAAGGATGCAGCAGCTTTCAACAAAGCCTTTAAGTTCTCCTTTGGCATCACGCCAACGGACTATCTGAATACCATCAGACAGATATTTAAGAAAAAGCTATAAACTATGATGAAGTACAGACAAAAATGTCTATAAAAGAAATGTACACAGTTCCTGTCACCTTGTGTATTCGTTTTTACACTCATAGAAAAGAAATAAGCGTTCTGGATTAGTTTCCAGGACGCTTATTTATTGTCTTATTAACAGAAGCAGGTCACTATACTCGTACGCCAAAAACATTTTGGAGAACATAGGATATAAAGGATACAATATTAAAACCTTCTTCCTGCTTATTCTGACTATCCTCATTGAGACACCCTTTGACTCGGACTTCAAGATTGTGTCCTTGCGTATTCTCTAAAGGAAGTGCATTTGCATTGGTGGTGAACACGAATGAGAAAACTACTGCTGCAACTGTGCTCATGAGCATCTTCTTTGCATTGAAATTCTTTGTTGTCATAACTTTATAATTTAATGTTTATACTTTGTTGTTATCTGTGTCGTCTGTTTCTTTTTGACGATGCAAAGTTACGGTGTTTTTCAGCAGATTCCAAGAAAAATCTCAGATTCTTCTCCAACTTGTATGGACAAACGCCACATCGTTGGACAAATCGCGGAAACAGGCCAAAAAGTTGTCCAAAGGATACGATAAAAGCCTGGTAAGAGTAGTCGTGGGGACACAAAGGGGGCAGGAACCTCTGAATGGATTTAGACCACAAAAGAGGAGAGGGTTACACGTTACATTACAAATTACACGGTGACCTTCTTCTTTTTATCCAAATTTATTTGGTATTTTGCTCACTTATTCGTACCTTTGCCGCAAGATTCTGAAGCGATAAACTTTAATTAGATATGTTTATGAGGAATTATTTTAAGCTATGGATGCTTGCCGCCATGATGACTTGCGGCCTGGCATCGGTGACGATGACATCGTGTACCACCGACATCGACAACCCCGTGGTGATTCCTGATGTGCCCGACGTGGGTGTGAAGGACTATGTGGAGCGCATGGTGCCCGTCGTAGATCCCCAGAACAAACCACAGGGTGTGGTGACGCTGCGCTTCTACGACGACATGCCCAGCGTGGCCTATGTCAGCATCAGCAACTTCCAGAGCATGATTTACCCAGGCACGACGGTACAGGTGGTGAAGACCGCCGAAGGCCAGTATGAACTGATCAGTCCCTGCGGCACCGCTACGGTCGATACCCAAAAGGATACTTTCGAGAGCGACCATTACGATGACTTTACGAACATGATGGGGATGGTGCAGCCCGGTATGGCCAATGATATGTATGACGCGCTGCCCATCATTCGGTGGAAAAACAGAGAGGCCGTGCCTCAGAGCGCTCACGTGAAGCTCGACTACGGCCTGTTCGGCATCGACCTGAGGGACGACGATACGAATGTCTATTTCCCCTTCGCAACCATTGCCGACCTATATGTCGATGGTTATCTGCATGAGGCCGACTTCAATGGCGAGCTGGTGATGGTAGCGCCTAATGGGGCCTATAGCTTGCTTGATGGTTACCCGGAATTCCTTATCACACCCATCCTCAAGGAGACGCGTACGGCAGACATGGCCGATTTTGCCTATCGTAACCTCTGCTTCACGCTCACCAACCTCTTCGGCTATCCTGGGCGCACGCTTCTTGAAAACAACGGCTTGAAGGAGAAGGGTCTGGATCAGGCTCTGCTGGACTATGGTCAGGCAGGCGTGATGACGCGCGATTTGCTGAGGTCGACTGATATGTACGACTTTATTTCCGGCACTGCCACACTGAGCTTTTTGCTCGATGATGGCGGTCATACGTATACCGACGTAACGAAGGTCAGCGATCTGAGCGGCAATCCTGAATTCAAGTCAAAGCTTGGCGGTATTCTGGAAGCCAGAAAGGCTGAATTCGATAGTTATTGCCCTGAATACCAAGCGTATAAGGATACCAGGAAGGCAAGATCAGATATGTCTTCTGCCTTGAATGAGAAACGCAAGGAGAAATTTGGCGACAGCGTGTACTACTACAAGGAGGGCGAGACGGCCTACTGTGTCTTCAACAGTTTCCTGTGCGACGACTCCGGCTGGCGGAAGTACTATAAAGGGGAGAGTCCGAAGCCCACGCTCAAAGACTATCCCCATGACGATCTGTTGATCCTGCTCGACGCGTTGGAGAAGGCCGAGAACGACCCCGAGGTGAAGAATTTCGTGCTCGACATCGCTACCAACGGTGGCGGCTCGACAGACATCGTGCTGTTCATCACCTCCCTCTTATGCAACAAGTCCGATATATGCTATGAGAACACGCTGACAGGCCAGAGCATAAAATCCACATTTGAGGTTGACCGTAATCTCGACGGCAAGTTCGATGAGAAAGATGCCGAAGTGAAGTTCGATTTGAACTTTGCCCTATTAATCAGCGGCTATAGCTTCTCATGCGGTAATATACTGCCCGCCCTGCTGAAGGACTATGGAATACCCATTCTTGGCCAGCGCTCGGGAGGCGGTTCGTGTGCCGTGCTCTACAACCCCTCGGCCGACGGATTCGGCTACCGCTATTCCACCCACAGACATCGTATGGCCAACACGTCGAATGAGAATATTGACTCGGGCATCGAGCCCACATATCTGTTGGAGACAGTCGATGACTTCTATGATATCCCCAAAGTGACGGAACTCATCAAAAATTATTATTCAAAATAAAAAGCTTGATTATGACAACATTGGTAATTATTATCGCCTTAGTGGTGATCGTAGGAGGTTATTTCATCTCCACCCAGCGCTCGCTGGTGAATCTCGATGAATTGTGTAAGAACGCCCTGAGCCAGATAGAGGTTCAGCTCAACTCCCGTTTCGACGCGGTAATCGCCTTGGCAAAGACCGCTGCGCAGTATGCCAAGCACGAGTCGGAGACGATCATCCAGGCCGTGCAGGCCCGTGGAGGCAACCTGGGTAACGGCAACCTGCCTGCTACACCGGAGAGCATCAATCAGCAGAGCGACCTGCTGACACAGATGATGGGACGGCTGAACGTGGTGTTCGAGCGCTACCCGGAGCTGAAGGCCAGCGACCTCTACAAGGAGGCACAGGAGGGTATGAAGCAGTACGAGGAGAATGTGCGTATGTCGCGTATGATCTACAATGATACGGCGACGAAGATGAACCGCATGGTGCGCCAGTGGCCGTCGAGCATCGTTGCCTCCATGCTGCACTTCGATGTGAAGGATTATCTGAAGGTGGACAGCGAGGAAAAGAAACAATATCCGAATCTCGATGAGGCATTTAAGAAATAATCGTGGAATGTGGAAGGTGGAAGGTAGAATGAGAATTCTTTGTTGCAGGGTAATTCCTTTCCTTTTACTACTTTTCGCATTTCAGTATTCATTCGCGCGGCCTACGCTCAAGCGGCTGGACATCCGCGTGGTGCTGAGCCATAACGGCGATGCGAGGATCACGGAGACCAGGCTGATGAGCATCGACTCAGAGGGTACGGAGTGCTATATCGGCATTGGAGTGCCTGAGGGTAGTGAGGTGCGTGACCTGCAGGTGACCGACGAGACGGGACTGGCGTATGAGAACGTGGGCCGCTGGGACATCGACCGGAGCCGCTCGTGGAAGGCCGGCAAGTGCGGAATCGTTGCCAAGCACGGTGGCTATGAACTCTGCTGGGGTCTCGGCGACAGTGGTGAGCGTACGTACATCACGAGCTATATCTACACCAATCTGATCCATTCCCATCCCGATGCCGACGCCATCCGCCATGTGTTCCTCGATGCCAATGTGTCGCCCAAGCCCGACGAGGCGTACCTGAGCATCGAGGCCGAGGACTCCCTTGCGCTGACCGAGGAGAACAGCGGTGTTTGGGGCTTCCGTTTCGGCGGTGAGCTGGGCTTTGCCGATGGGAAGATTGTGGCGTACAATACCGAACCCTTCGGCAGCAGCGGCGCGCTGTATGTGATGTGTCGCTTCGACAAGGGGCTCTTCGAACCTGCCGTGCATGATGATGAAACTTTCGAACATAAGAAGGAACTGGCCTTTGAGGGCAGTGACTATGTGGGCGATGACGATGATGAGTGGACAACATCTGACACCATCACCCTCCTGTGTTTGATCATCGGCATCTTCATCGTGCCCATTATTGCAGGCATTTGGTATTTCGTCTATGTGTGGCGTGCACGCAAGAAGGTGAACAAAGATTTACTCTGGTACCGCGACATCCCGATGAACGGCAATCTGCAGCAGACCAACGACGTGCTCAATGCCTACAAATATTTTAACACCGACTACAACAATCTGCTCTCGGCCTGCATCCTGAAACTCATCAATATGGGGGCGATCAGCATCGAATCGCGTCTTAATGAGAAGGGTAAGACAGAGCAGAATTTCGTGATTCATGAGTTGCCCGACACAGGCGATCAACCACTGCTGTTGCGGAAGATACACAACATCTTCAAGAGAGCGGCTGGTGAAGACACCGTGTTGGAACCTCGCGAGTTGAAGAGTTTTATGCGTAGCAGCCACAACGAAAGCATCACCGACTCGTTTATCGATACCCTTCACACCAAGACGGGCATCAGCAAGTATAAGGACCGTCTGGACGAAGTGCGTCAGGTGTTCGGACTGAAGAAATTCCTCAAGGAATTCTCGCTGTTAGACGAGCGTCATGTGGGTGAGGTATCGATGTGGAAGGACTATATGATCTATGCCACGCTTTTCGGTATCGCCGACCAGGTGATCAAGGACATGAAGAAAATCAATCCCGAGTACTTCAATATGGACCAGGTGGCTAGCCAGATGGCCAACGATACCACCCTGCCAACCATCTATTCCACTCTCCATTCAAGCACCTCCCGTGCTGTGGCGAACAAGGCTGCACGAGAGTCAGCCCGTCAGGCCCGTGCCTCCGGTCGTGGGGGCCATTCCTCATGGGGTGGCGGCGGTGGCGGCTTCTCCGGAGGAGGCTTCGGAGGCGGCGTGAGATAGAATAATTCACGCTTAAATACACGGATTTCTCTAAAGAATGTTAAAAATAGGCCGTAGCAATGCAAAAATGCGATTGCTGCGGCTTTTGTTTTGTCTTTTTATCTTATCTTTGCAATCAAAATAAACGTAAAACAACAATTATCTGACATGAGTGACCAACTAAAAAACATTGCTAACAGTTTTGCGGAAGAGTATTGCAGCGATGCGATTTACCCTGCCCATCTGTTTAAGGCAATCCTCCATAAAGATATGGGGCTTGTTCATTTTGTCGAATCAGAACTCGACAAGGATTATTACTATCTTCAGGACTGGGCTGACGTACAGATGCAGCTCGCTCCCAGGGCCGTCCGTCCGATGCGCGACCTCGAACTCAGCGATGAGTCGGTTGCCGTCATGGAGGAGGCAGAGAACTACAAGGTGAAATTCGACCTCGATGAGGTGACGCCCGTGTGTATCCTGGCATCGTTAGTGACGCCGGGTGTGGGATTCTCGTTCGACCAGTTGAAGACCTTGCCGCTGACTCCTTCAGACATCAGTGCGAAGATGGGTGGCGGTGCGAATGTGGAGGCTCCCTATATGGAGGGTGCCGAACTGACGAAGAAGACTCCGGCTGCTGGCGGTAAGGGTAGTCTGGCCAAGTACTGTGTGGACAAGACCGCCATCGCCCGTGCAGGCAATCTGGATAATGTGATTGGCTTCGAGAAGGAGATATCCGTCATCTACGAGATCCTCGGCCGTAAGACCAAGGCCAACCTGCTCATCACCGGTGAGGCCGGTGTGGGTAAGACCTCGCTCGTGAACGGCTTCGTGCGTGAACTGGCTGCCGACCATGTGCCGGGATTCCTGAGTGGGGCTGTGGCCTACGAGCTGGATACCGCTGCCCTGGGTGGCGACGCCCAATACAAGGGTGAGGTGGAGGATCGCTTCAAGAATGTGATTACCGAGGTGGAGAACCTGCCGAATGCCGTGCTGATCATCGAGTCGATCGACAAGCTGTTCGACAAGCAGGGCTCACTGTTCGGGGCATCTTCCATCCTGAAGAACGAACTGAGCAAGGGTCGTCTGCAGCTGCTCGCCACCTCGAGCATCGACGGCTATACGAAGAACATCGAGACCGATAAGGAGATGACCTCGAAGCTGGAGAAGATCACTGTGGAGGAACCCACGGCCGATCTGACGCTGCGCATTCTGAAGGGTGCCATCCCCGCCTATGAGGAGTATCACGGTCTGAAGGCCGATGAGACGGTGATGAGCGATGCCATCCGTCTGGCCAAGCGCTATCTGACGGAGAAGTCGCTGCCCGACTCTGCCTTCGACCTGATCGACCGTACGATGGCCCAGGTGAAGACGATGAACGACCTGACGGGTAACATCATTGCCGGTCTGCGCGAGAAACTCGACGCTATCAAGGCTTCTGCCGAAGGTAAGGATAAGGCCGACGAGGGACTGATGAAGGAACTCGACTGGCTGAACTATGAACTGTTTAATAAGGTGAGCTGCATCCTGCTGGCCGGTGTTGACTCAGATACCGACTTTGCGAAGATTGCCACCATCCAGGAGCGTACAGACTTCCTGGGCGGCATCCTCGACAAGCTGACAGAACTGGGTGCCGAGCAGCGCACTGAGTTGAAGAGCGACGACCTGAGTGCCGTCGTGGCCAAGCAGACAGGTATTCCTCTCGGTAAGGTGCAGACAAAGGAACGCGACCGTCTGATGGGTGCTGAGGAGACGTTGAAGAAGCGTGTCGTCGGTCAGGATCACGCTGTGAAGAAGGTACTCGATGCCGTCTATGAGGCCCGTTCCGGTCTCAGCAAGAAGGGACAGCCGATGGGCTCGTTCTTCTTCCTCGGTCCGACGGGTACTGGTAAGACGGAGTTGGCCAAGGCCCTCGCAACATTCCTATTCGGCGACGAGAGTGCACTCATCCGCTTCGATATGTCTGAGTTCAAGGAAGAACACTCGGTGGCACTCCTCTATGGTGCGCCTCCGGGATATGTAGGCTATGAGGAAGGTGGTCTGCTGGTGAATAAGATTCGTCAGAACCCGTATGCCGTGGTGCTGTTCGATGAGATCGAGAAGGCCCATAAGTCGGTGTTCGACCTATTCCTGCAGATCCTCGACGAAGGTAAGCTGCACGACCGTCTGGGACGTGTGGGTGACTTCTCGAACGCCCTCATCCTCTTCACCTCGAACATCGGTGCACAGACCATCGTGGAGAAGTTTAACGCTGGCATCATTCCCGAGAACAATGAACTGATGGACATCATGCAGGGCTACTTCCGTCCGGAATTCCTCGCCCGTCTGACAGAGATCGTGCCGTTCTCGCCGATCACCGACAAGACGGTGACCAAGATCTTCGATATCCACCTGAAGGGTCTGCTGAAGCTGTTGGAGGAGCAGAACATCGAATTGACGCTGACACCGGAGGCCCGCGAGAAGATCGCCCTGCGTGGCTACAACCAGCAGTACGGTGCCCGTCCGGTGCTCGGTATCATCCGTAAGGAACTGCGTCACCCGATTTCGAAGATGATGATAGCCGGCAAGGTGAAGACCGGTGACAAGATCCTGGTCGAGGCCGACAAGGACGGTCAGGCTGTGTTCGTCATCAACGGCAAGAAGGAAGAAAAAGTAGAAAAAGAGAAAAAAGAGAAGAAATAATTTAGTGTATAACATTTTAAAACCATTACGACTATGGCAATGAAAGAGAATTTCATTTCGATGGCTCCCGATGAGGAGAGCAACGCGAAAGTTAGTTTGATCGACCAGAACAAGACTCTGATGATCGACCAGTACACAACAGATGTGGAAGCAGGTAATCCTGAGTTCGTGGAGGACATCCAGAACATCAACGATGCCTTCGAGCACTTCAAGCCGAAGGTGGGTGTCACCTTTACCGATGAGGAAGGCGGTGCAGTGGAAGAGACTCTGAAGTTCGGTGAGCTGCGTGACTTCGAGGCCAATGGCGGCAAGGGCCGTCTGGTGGAGAACAGCCCGTTCCTCTCCGGCACGAAGATGAAGATCGAGACCAACACCAAGATCCGCAAGAGCATTGAGCAGAACCGCAAGCTGCGCGATATCCTCAAGGAGGCTGGCAGCCGTGAGGAGATGAAGGCCATGCTTCAGTCGATGCTCGACGAACTGAATGGCGCAGAGTAATAAATCGAAAATTGTAAATAAGTAAATCGTAAATAAAATGGCAGATGTAGAATTACAGAAAGCTCAAGAGGCCCAGCAGGCTGGTGCCGAGCTTCAAGAGAAAGGTAAAGACGTCAGTAAACTGTTGTCACAGTTCGGTGGCTTCAATGCCATCCGTGGCTTTATGCCCGACGCAGATAATATGAACCCCGCCCGCAAGGCCGCCAAGGACGTGTTCCTGAAGGACAAGCGTTTCAAGGACAAGAGAGAGAGCCTGAAGCGTGAGATCAGCCGCTGGCTGGAACTGCTCGACCAGGATGGCATCGACAGCGCCACCGGTTTTGCAGACGCCTGCAAGAAGGAAGAGGAGAAATATACCAACGTGCTGAAGCAGGGTATCACCGATGCCCTCTATGCCACACAGAACCTGGAGCGCAGCTATCGTCAGCTCGACTCCTTCTTCAAGACCTGTGGTACTGACAAGGTGAAGAATCTTCGTATCATCAACGTGCTGAAGGAAGATATCGCTGATGCAGACTCTGGTTTCGCCGGTGAGGTGGAGAACATCCTGCGTAACGGCTTCGACCGTCTGAGCCTGAAGGATGCTTACAGCCTCGTCTGCGTACCTGGTGCTGTGTTCACCGACAAGGTAGACCTGCTGCAGTGGGCCAAGATGGCATTCAAGTATAAGGTGATGCTGCTGACCGACCATGCCGATGAGTATTCGTTTGATGACCTGCAGGCCAACACCGAGGGCTATCGCGACAGTGATCAGTGCCTGATGAACGTGGTGATGACCGCCAACTGGATCGTAGGCCGTGAGTCAGAGAAGATGTCGAGCGACGAGGAGGATTCTAAGGCCTTCTATATTGCACCGTCTGCTGCCCTCTGCGGTAAGCTGTACGACGAGACCGCCAACATGGCACAGGGTGCCGGTGGTAAGAAGTATGGTACCCTCGACGGTGTGAAGGGTGTGAAGAGCGACCTGCTGAAGTCGGAGATCGCTGCCCTGATGGACAACCAGGTCATCCCGATGGTCTATTCTGAAGGCCGTGTGATGGCATTCAATAACACCACGCTCTACAACGGTGACCTCGATGCGATGAAGGAGTATCCTATCGTCCGCGTGTTCGACTGGGTGAAGAAGGTGCTGATGAACTTCGTGCATGAGGTGGCTCTCGAGAACTGGGATCCGTACAACAGCCCGAAGAACCTGAAGGCCAAGATCCAGGAGTTCCTCAACCAGTACAAGGGTTATGGTAACCTGTTCCAGAACTACGAGATCGGTGAGCCGCGTCAGGATCCTGTCACCAAGCAGATCACCTGCGACATCACGCTGACTCCGTTCTATGCCGCCAAGAACTTCATCATCAAGGTGGCTGCCGACAAGAAGGCCAAGGAGGCTGCTATGGCAAGTGCATAAGAGAGAATAGTTTACTACTATAACATTATTTATTATTATTTATCAACTTAAAAACAAACAATTATGGCTAAAACACCTGTAAGTATCGCGATTGACGGATACAAGGAGAGAGAAGTCCTGATGGTGACCTATGAGTTCAGTCAGGCAACAGATGTGGAAGGACAGATGGCTGGTATCCCCCGTGGTGGTAAACTCACTGTCCGCGTGAAGGCTTTGAACGACGGTACACCCGACCTGTTGGCTTGGATGTGCGAGCGCAACCTCCCGAAGAATGGCGAGATCAAGTTCCTCGAGACAAAGACGAACAAGGAGATGAAGAGCATCAAGTTCACCAACGGCTACTGTATCAACTACGAGGAGAAGTGGGAGGACAAGATGGGTCACTTCGAGGAGATCGTGATCACCTGCAAGCAGATTGAGTTCGGTAACGTGAAGTATGAGAACGACTGGGCATAAAGGGAATAAGAAACGAATGTGAATAATAACTATAATTTATTCCACGAATGAATAATATTCTTAATCGAAGAAATAATTACTATTTAAATTAGTGGTCAGAATTATATAAATTATGCAAATTCGTTTCAAAAACAAAACATCAAATATTTATTTCAAAGTTTAAAATTAAGAAAGGAAACAAATATGGCAGAGAATGTAACCCCGGTAACCCTTTCAATTGACGGGTTCGCAGAGAGAGAAGTGATGATGGTTGACTATAAGTTCGACCAGGCTACAGACCGTGAGGGACAGATTGCTGGTATCCCCCGTGGCGGTAAGGTGACCATCCGTGTAAAGGCCTTGAACGACGGTAACAACGAACTGATTGCTTGGATGCTCGACCCGACGAGCCCCAAGGATGTCAAAGTGCAGTTCTACAACACGGTAGACGGCTCGACGATGAAGGAGCTCAAGGGCACCAACTGCTACTGCATCGACTATGTCGAGAAGTGGGAGGACGGCCAGGACCACTACGAGCAGATCGAGATCGTTTGCCAGAAGCTCGAGAACGGAGCCGTCGCTTACGACAATCCTTGGAAGTAGGCGATTAAGCGAGAGCAGAGCCGAACTCATTCGAGCTCTGCCGAGCATAAGCCTACTCGATGCAAAGCATCAAGTAATGAATTTGAAAATTCAAGAATTGATCCAATACTCTCAAAATCAATTGATTCAGTCTTCGGACTGGGTCAATTGATTAACCGTGTAAATACGAACCTCACGAACTGTTTATATTTTAGAAGCATTCCATATGGCATTAATAGCTCGTCTTCAGTTTGGCAATAACGACTCAAAGGTCTATTCGTCCGAGTATTTGGTCGCAGACTGCCATTGTCATTTTTCGCGTCACCACAACCAGTTCCAGCCAGATGCCGATGCACGATGTGAGCGGGTGGAAATTGTTGTCGTGGCTCCAGGCAAAGAGAACCTGAACCTATATGACTGGTATATCAGCGGCGACCCGATTAGCGGGCGTGTGCTGTTCGACCTGATGGCTGCGCATGGAGGTGATCACACCATTTCTTCAGAGTTGCTGTTCGAAGATGCCTACTGCTTCTCCTTGGCCGAGGACTATCATATTGACAGTTCCAACCGTCGCTATCTCAAGCTCTCCTTGATGGCAGAGCGTGTCATTGTGGATGGCGTCGTCTATAAGAATACCCCTAAATAAATCCTCTGACGACTATGGCAATTACTGTTTCCAATCATCTCAAGGCCATGCTCTATCCTGAAGATATCCGCTCGTTAGACGAGAGGAGGTTCAGGATACCTTGTGACAGGTGTTTTACGGTGCTTCATTTCAGCTATGAGTGCAAGCGTGAACGTAACAAGTCGGGCTATCCGTTCGGCAATACCACCACCACCATCCTTGATTTCACCATCCGTCTGATGAGTCCGGAGGATGGCAAGCCGTTCTATCATCAGATGCAGCAGAACGAGCCGGAATACTTCACATTCCTCTTTAATGCCACCCTGTTCAACAGGCAGGCGGTGACAGGCTATGAAGACGCTATGGTCGTCAATGGCTATGTGATAGATGTGGAGGATGATTTTACGAATGCACCAACCTCTGAGGGAAGCACGGAACAGATGTTGATCCATGTGAAGCTGCTGGTGGCCAACATCGCCTACATAGGTGTGAATGGTGACCGCTATATTGAAATTTCGAGGAAAGTATCCAGATAATTAGGAAAGATATGGGAAGCTATAAATTGACAGTTGGTAATGTTGTAGGAATTACAACGGATACAAATGATGCAACACTCACGTTTGGAAACAATGAATTCAATGTCTCAATAGAGACGCTCACCTATAAGAAGAAGATCTTCGCCCCAAATGAGATCAATATCGTACTTAGTGTGAAGGCAAAGGACTCTTCTTCTACCACCTTTCCGACACTGAGCCAATTACAGGCTACCTTTTCAAGGAAGAAGGTGACCTTAATAGATACCACCAATCCTGATGTCACATTGGCAGACAACTACTTCGTCTATAAGATGAAACCCTGCCGGAGTAAGGACAGCAACGGTTCTGTCATATTGAAGGTTGAGTTATCTATTTTCAGCATGGATAAGTTGATGACGATCGACAAATACTGCAATGTCTTTACTGCCAAGAGACTAGGAGAAGATATCTTCAAGGGTGAGCTCGATAAGTTCTGGCTTGACAGCGGCAATCAACTTAAGGGCGAGGTGAACATGCAGATGCTGGCTTTTGAGAATAAGAATACCAAGGCGGCGTCTGAGGTCCGTCAGCCTTATCTTGTGCAGTATAATGAGACCTTCTATGACTTCCTGGCCCGTAGTGCCATCCGTTGTGGCGAGATGTTGTATTTTGAAGGTGGATTACTACACTTAGGCATGAAACCTGTTCTTACGAAAGCATCAGAAGACCAGCTTGATGTGACCGATACAGTAGACTTTGAGGACTGTATGGAAAGGGTACTTGCTGTGCAAGACCGTCACTATAATTTTGTTGATCGCTCGTCGAAGAATGATAACCGCTATACTGATTCTTACTTTGAGTTAGTCGGTGCAATAAAGGAAGAATATGAGGAATCCAATGAAACCTCAAAAGATGATGCTAATAACACCACAAATAATACTACTAATAATACTACCAATAATACCACAGACCAAACCACGGGCAACACCAGCGATGTGACATCTGACCCCATGCCCCAAAAGAAACCTAAAAAAACCATATCCGATGATGGCTTGACTACTACGTATGAATTTGAGAGAGGAAAAGTCACCATCAGTGTGAATAAAGAGTGTTACAAAGCAACTGATACCGCTCCCGATAATCAGCTGGCTGGACAACCCAAAACTGATACAACAACGATTACTGTGACCGATAATCAAGGAATAGTATTATGGGAGCAGACAAGGACGGTCTCTTATAGTTACGAGAAAAGTAGTGATGAGAAAAGTTACAAAAAAGATAAAAAAGGCAAATATGTATGCTCGATAGATGAAAGTGAGGTTACACATGGCCAGAACGTTCAAGGTGTCTATAACCAGCCAGAAGCCAATGATGCTAATTTCTTGGAACTTAAGAAGAACAATTATACAAATTACTTGAATGAGTGGTACGACGTAAGGGTAGCTGCGCTTAATTTATTTTGTTTGGCCTTTAATAACACCAATCTTTGCGATGTCGCTGGTGATATTGCAGAGTCTCTCATTAAAACATCGGTAGATGCCGGTATATCTTTGTGGAAAAAGAACTTGAGAAACAATGACACGAACCTCAAGCCCATGAAAACGGCAGATAACCCCGAGCAGACTGACGGTTCCATCTACAGTCTTTTCACGACCATGAAATCCCTCATTGATGAAGACAATCTGACCGTCAACAAACAAGGTAACAGCGTATCGTTGCTGAAGGCCGATTTCTACACCAAGATGCGTCATGCCTCCCAAACAGTCAGCAGGATGCTTGTCAGGCTGAACTACGGTGCCGACGACCAGGGTTTATGCTTAGGTGATGTGATCAAAGTGGATGGCGGATTCTACGTGGTCACTCAGACGGAGCTTGATAAAAATGGAAACTATATCGTTGAAGCCATTCCGCCTTTCTATCAGAATATTAGTACAGATACTGAAGGCAATGGAAAAATATCGTCGGTCATTCCGTGTCCGCCGCTGATGCCGGAGATTCCGACCGTTAGGACGTCAGAGCCGCAGGTGGCCTTTGTTGAGGACAATCTCGACCCGAACCGTTTCGGACGGGTGCGTGTGAGATATCCTTGGCAGTCAAAGAATGGCGACCGGTCACCATGGATCCGTATGGCGACACCTTTTGCCTCTCCCGGCAGTGGTGTCACTTTCAGACCTTGTACTGGTGATGAGGTGTTGCTCAACTATGAGGACGGTAATATCGAGCGGCCCTATATCGTCGGCTCCTTGCAGTCACAATATGTCACGGATCCGTGGCTACCGCTTCCAGACCGGGTCATTCGGTCGAAAAATGGTCATTCCATTACCTTTAATGACAAAACTGACGGCTTAGATTTCTTGTTGGGAATGTCCCCAGGACTCTCTTTCATCAGAAGTTTAATCCCTGTTTACAAACCGCTAATCTCCAACCAGAACATGGTTGACCTCACTGGCGGCATCAATATTAGTGACCGCTATGGTCTGTATCAGATCGATATGTCGTCAGACAAACGTACAGTGAATATCGCTTCACCCCTGGGTAAAGTCACTTTGAATGCCTTTACTGGTATCACCATTTCCGCACCGAATGGCAATATCAAGATAGAAGGCAAGAATGTGTCGATAGCTGCCAGCAATAAGTTGTCGCTGGTATCGGGGTCTGTCGTCAGCGACCGTTATTTGCCGACTTCTTTGAGTGGGCTTGGTGAAGACTTGGCTACTGAAGTACTTGATAAAACGGTTGGTAAGTGGATGGATCTCTCGTTCTTCCGAACAATACTTGAGGTTTTCATCCGTCCAGTTGACGGTACGTTGAAGATCAAGTCTCATACCTATGTGCTGATTGAGGCTGGCAAGGGTTCTGCTCAAGTGGGATATAATGAATTCAATCATATTGAAAGGGAAGGGAAGAGACAACTGTTGGCTAAAAACAATTATCTGTATAAAGGTTCTTTTCTGGGGCAACTGGAAAGGACAATTGATTTTTTGACAGGAAAGATTAATACGATAGTTGATAATATAAGAGAAGCCCAAACAAATCTTCAGACTGCAGCTGATGTATATAATCATCAGTTGACATTTGCCGACATTGACTACTATAACCTATTGAGGAAGATGAAACTTGATGGACAAAACGATGTCATCTCTCATGTGCATGATAAAGTGGCTGAAAAAAAGTTCGACATCGGAGAGGTTATCAAGGATACAGACTTCGAATTTGATCAAATTAATGAATTAAAGTATGAATTGAACGCAGATGAGAAGGAACCCAAGAAACTGGATAAGGGTGAAAATCAGGATCATTTTAACGGAAGAGTGACTGAATATAGAAGAAAAAGAAATGCAGATGAAACTAAAAAATTCAGAAGAGGGAAGGTCCTCGAAAAAGCTCGTGATGTTGGCACAAAATATAAGTGTTTGTATGATGCGGTAAAAGCATGGACAGATTTTGACTATACCAAAAAAGAAAAGAAGGTTTATTTTTATACAGAATCTCTGCGTAATCATATTCGAGATCTTGGATTCTACGATCAATATAAAAAGAATGTGATTGATGGTACCATTGATAGGAATCAGGCTTTTGCCAATATTAATAGAGTAAAACTTGAACTCCGCCGAAAGATCGTCTATAAGCTGATTGTAGAAGCTTCGAATGCGGACAACACGTTTTTCAGTCTTGCCGCTGACAACGAGCCCGCTGATTACACCAATCAAGATAATTGGTTCGATTTTGTAAATAGCATCGGGGCTCCAGAAGATAATTTATCGATTCCGAATGCAGCCACAAGATTCCTGAAAAGCTACTTTAAAAATGGCAGATTAAACGAATGGCAAGATATGATCGGAAACCCATTAAAAAACAAGTTCAAATGGAGTGCTCCTGAAGATAATGGCAAAATCCTGCTCTCTGATACGGCCGGCAAGACCCTCCATCTGTCTTCTGGTGTTAATGGTGGGAATCCTGCGGTCACAGATAATCTTGAGAATCCGAATAACCTCTATCCAACTAAATTGAAGTTGAAATTGGCTGATGTGAATTAAAAGTGATGTGACGATGGATACATTATTAAGTGAATGGAAGGAAGCCCTTCAGGACCTGCAGGACAGTGTGACGAAGGATCTGGAGGAAATACGCAAGCAGAAGGCTGAGGTGCAGCAGATTAAGACGGATATCTTTAACCGTCTGGCTGAAGGACAATATTTGCGTGACGAAAAACGCATTGTGATCTCTGCGCCAGAGATCATTATCGGCGATGTGGATAAGAGCGGTGCCCTTTGGAACTCCGGCGGTGCCGTGGTGGTCAGGGGCAATAACGTGAGTCTGCAGGGGGCCGGAGAGTCCGGCAGGGTGGACACACGTGCAACGCAGATCTCACAGATTGCTGTCGACCCGGGGTCTGACGGTGTGGAGGAGGTGGTCTGGCCACATTCGCAGGTGGTCAATCAGGCTCGTCATATTGTGTTGCAGAGCAATGATTCTCTTGACTATTTCTCCGAGGATCCCACCTCGGGCGGTGCTGGTGTGCGTATCCATGCCGACGACAGCATAGAGATCAGTGCCACGCAGTCTGTTGAAAGCCGCGGTAAGATTATCTCAGACAAGCTTAGTGCATTGAAGAGTGCCAAGTCTGATTTGAATTCTGAGGCCTCGAAGAAGATATCGCAGGTGAACAGTATCATCTCTGATGTAGAGGACATTCTGGATTCGGAGAGTGATCTGAATGAGAATGAGATGGATGTCAGGACCAATCTTGTCGATCTGATGGATTTGCAGGATCAGTTCAGTGGCTTGATACCAGCTCTCTATGGAGCCGTGAAGAACTGCATAGAAACCCTCTCCAGTCTGGCAGAAACGAACAGACGCATTACAGCCTTAGAGGCCGAGCAGACGAAGGTGGACGATGCTAAGTCGGATTTCAAGGACAAAACGACGGGTGCCCGACTGACCGTTCAGGCAGAGCAGATGAACTTCTCCTCTGTCGATGGCGATGGTAATATCCGTACCAATGACGAGTCGGCCATTCGGATGCAGGCCAAGCATCTGACGGTCACGACTCTCAATAGTGACGGTACGCTGATTGAAGACAGTGACATCGTGATGAGGACCCAGTCGGTGGGGGTTTCGACAGCCAATACTCAAATGACCGACGAGAAGAACGGCAGTATCACCTCCGGCGGCTCCGTCATTGTTCAGACAAAAGACTTCAGTCTGTCTGCAGTAGATTATGATATCAAGGATGGCGAACTGGAGGAGAAGGACCAGGCGGCGGAGAGCAGTGTCAACATACGGACAGAGAATATCGCCCTGACTTCGCATGACAAGGACGGCAACACGACAGGCACATTCTTTGTGAATGCTGCCGACACCAAGTTCAGTTCTGCTGATAAGGATAAGAATACGACGGGCACGTTTGGCGTGCAGGTCAACAACATGGCGCTCTCTTCCTACGACAAGGACAAGAATGCCACGGGACAGTTCACCCTCGTCACTGAGTTGGCCAGTGTGGCTGCCATCGACAAAGACGGCAAGGCGAAGGGTCAGATCAGCCTCGATGCCAAGGATATCTACGTGAAGGCCACCGATGTGGATGCTGAGAAACTGACCGATAAGAACATGGCCGCAGGCAGTTCGCTGACGCTGCTGGCCGAGAAGATGTACGTGGGTCGTATGGATGCAGACAACCAGGCCAAGGAGCTGACATTGTCGTCGGAAGAGACGGGTGTCTATGGCAAGACGACTGCTGAGATGCAGCAGGGCGAGGCTAAGGCTGTGGTACAACTCACTGGCGGCAACGTGGCCGTTAGCGGTTCGAAAGCTGAGTTCTATGGTGACAACACTGTCAACGGTAAGACAACGTTCAAGGGCGAGATTACGGCTCCGAAGGCTGCTATCGACAGTCTCCAGGCCAAATCGGAGTTCAAGTCGCCGAATATCAAGGACGGCATGCCTGCCGCTCCTGCCGCTGGTGGCGGCTCTCTCTCAGCCAAGCTGAAAGAGGCGGATGCGCCTAAGGCCAAGGATGTGGAACTGCCTAAAGATGAAGAGGAAGAGGAAGGCGAGCAGAGCCCTGAATGATAAATGATGAATGATAAATGATAGTGAATCATGAGAAGGAATATAGAATCGCTGATTAATGAGATGAAGAACAAGATGAGCGGTTACGCCGTCATGTTGCAATATCGGTATATGAATCTCTGTGTGAAAGCAGAGGCGGCAGCCCTCTTGTCTTTCACTGTTACCGACAACGAGGGGGATGAGAATAATCTGGAGGATGTGGCTTCGGCATGCTTGGCCAACGACTATCAGTTTGAAATCTATCCTCATGACCCGAAGATGGTCTTTGCCATCTGCAAGGGCATCAAGGAGGCTCATCCAGAGTTTAAGATGGACACCAGGACAGAGGAAAGTGATGAAGGGCCAGAAGAGAACCAAGTGGTCATTGTCTGTACCATGCCAGAGGTGAACAAGGATCGCCATGATGTCCTGATCGACGGCGTGGACACGCTCTACGACCAGTGTAAGGCAATGCTCGACGCTAACCATGCCACCTATAAGGCCCGCCTGACGGCCAAATTGGTGGGCTCGTCGGAAGGCGACGTCCAGGAGGCAGAGGATGAATTGGAGAAGGTCTACAAGATGCACGACAACACTTGTCTGCAATATAAGGAAGCGAAGGTCAAAGAGATCGAAGAGGCCTATCAGCGTTATTTGGACGAACAGAAAAAGAAACAGGATGCAGCCGATGAGCGTGCTGCCGCCAGGGGAGAGAAAGCCAAAACGCAGTATCGTGTTAATCAGAGTGAAGAGTGAAAAGGTGAAAAAGATCATTGTTTGTTGCCTGATGGCCTGCTTTGCAGGATTGACGAAAGCCCAGTATATACCGGCCTTTCGGACGGATACTGTTATCTGGAAAGATCCCGGAACAAACTATTGGAAAAAAGGCAATACGCTGAAGCATCTGGAGATGTCACTGACGCTCGGCACAACGGGCGTTGGTCTTGATGTGGCTATGCCGCTAAGTCGCTTCGTGCAGGTCAGGCTGGGTTATGATTATATGCCGCGGCTGAAGAAAAAGATGCGCATGAATCTGGCTGGCGGTGGTGAGGCTGCCCGGCAATACAACGGCCAGGGCAACCGTATCAAGACGAAGTTCGACAGGATCCAGCAGTATCTGTATGAGGAGACTGGGATGGAGATAGAAGACCATATCATGCTGACGGGGCAGCTGACCATGCACAACGCGAAGTTGCTGGTGGATATTTATCCCCTGAAATACGACAAGCACTGGCATATCACGGCGGGTGTCTACTATGGTCCGGAGCAAATTGCGAAGGCGGAGGATGCCGACGAGTCGGCAACCACGATCTCGCTGATGGATGCGTATAACCAGGAATATGAAGACGCAGACGCTGACGCAGAGATCAAGAGCTATGGACGTCTGACGCTCTATCCTGGCGACAAGAATGGAAAACCTTGTCTGGCGGATCTGGCAGATGACAGTTCGGTCAATATAAGTGTCAAGTCGAATGCCATCAGGCCCTATATCGGTTTTGGCTATACCGGACGGCTGATTAAGTCCCGCGATGACTGGAAGGTGTCGGCAGAGTTAGGAGCCATGATCTGGGGTGGCTCGCCCACACAGCGGATGCACGACAGTACCGACCTGTCTGACTTGTCCAATATTTATGGCACCTTGGGCAGCTGTGTCAGTGTCTTCAATGCCTTGAAGGTTTATCCGGTGTTAAGTGTCAGATTTGCAAAGACAATCTTTTAAAGCGGGCGAAGCCCTAAATGATAAATGATGAATGATAAATGATAAAATAAAAGGAATATGGGAAATTTTGTATGTCAGGGAGCGATGCTCCAATGTAGTTTCGGTATGGCAC
>JAEEGK010002162.1_pt1 | contig 49115 bp, 40 predicted proteins | sample 8958771 | NCBI WGS metagenome assembly JAEEGK01 (sample SAMN16246547, study PRJNA631951) | gut metagenome | biome: gut microbiome; feature: rumen; material: SC-attached | host: Bos | place: Iran: Karaj | collected 2018-10 | reverse complement strand
TGTAGAGTTTGATAGGTTCCCAACGGCACTTGGCATTGTATTCGTGCTCCAGACGGAACTGGATGACTTCGAACTGCAACTGACCTACCGTACCGATGACCTTGCGACCATTGAACTGGTTGGTGAAGACCTGTGCCACACCTTCGTCCATGAGTTGGTCGATGCCCTTGGCCAACTGCTTGGCTTTCATTGGGTCGGCATTCTCGACATACTTGAAGAGTTCGGGTGAGAAGGATGGGATGCCACGGAAGTGGAGGTTCTCGCCGCTGGTAATGGTGTCGCCAATCTTGAAGGTACCGCCACTATCGGGCAAACCGACGATGTCACCTGGCCAACATTCATCGACAATCTCTTTCTTGGCAGCCATGAAACAGGTCGGAGCCGAGAAACGCATCTTCTGGTCGAGGCGCACATGTTTATAATAGGTACCGCGCTCGAACTTGCCGGAACAGATCTTGACGAAAGCGATGCAGGAACGGTGATTGGGATCCATGTTGGCATGAATCTTGAAGACAAAACCAGAGAAGGTCTCTTCCTCAGGCTTGACCACACGCTCGACCGTAGTGGTAGGACGTGGCGAAGGAGCAATCTTACAGAAACAATCGAGCAACTCCTTGATACCGAAGTTATTGAGCGCCGAACCGAAGAAGACGGGAGCCAAGTGACCATCCAGATAAGCCTGATGGTCGAAGTCGGGATAAACGCCAGAAAGGAGTTCTACGTCCTCGCGCAACTGGTTGGCATCCTGTTCACCGACACGGGCATCCAGTTCGGGGTCGTCGAGACCGTTGATAGCGACACTCTCGGAGATGGTCTGCTTGCTGGGGGTATAGAGGTTGAGGCTCTTCTCGTAGAGGTTATAGACGCCCTTGAAACGCTCGCCGATATTGATTGGCCAAGTCATTGGGCGACAAGAGATTTTGAGCTCCTTCTCCAACTCGTCCATGAGGTCGAAGGGGTTCTTACCCTCACGGTCCATCTTGTTGACAAAAACGATGACAGGCGTATTGCGCATACGGCACACCTCCATCAACTTGTAGGTCTGACTCTCGACACCCTTGGCGCAGTCGATGACGATGATGACCGAATCGACGGCAGTCAGCGTGCGGAAGGTATCTTCCTGGAAATCCTGGTGACCTGGCGTATCGAGGATATTGATCTTATATTCCTTTCCCTCAATGGCATAGTCGAAAGAAAGGACGGAAGTAGCTACCGAGATACCACGTTGGCGCTCAATCTCCATGAAGTCGGAGGCGGCAGTCTTCTTGATCTTATTGCTCTTGACGGCACCAGCCACATGGATGGCACCACCAAAAAGGAGTAATTTCTCGGTCAAAGAGGTCTTACCGGCATCCGGATGTGCGATGACGGCGAATGTACGACGTTTATTGATTTCTTCTGTCAGCTGCGACATATAATATATTGACGATTTTGACCCTCTCCCCGTCCCTCCCCTTTATTGGGAGGGAGATTATATGCATAGAGAGGTTAAAGTATATAAATTAAAACGTTAATGATAAATAATAGCAAACCAATTCTCCCCATTAAGGGGGAGATGCCCTTTAGGGCAGAGAGGGTCTTCAGAGTGATTCTTCTTCCTCCTCATCGAACTTCAGTTCGCCCGACTTCCACTGTTTGTACTTCTCACTGAGCAGACCCAGGAACTTACTGATTTGTTGGACAGCCACCTCGGTCTCCTTACTGATTTCCTTCTTTTGGAGACGGAGCAAAAGAACTCCGTATAGTGCTGTAAAACAAGTCTCTATCTCGCCGACAGGGTCGTTACCCTCCTTGCTACGGAGTTCGACAATGAAAGGCAAGGTGTTGTAGAATGCCGCCGTATAGATGGCATCCTTTTCACTCTTGAGCAACATCAAGTGCAGGTCGGTCATATCCATCAGGGTGTTGATGTTGATCTGCAAATGACCCGACTTGCGCTTGCCCTCGGTAAGCAACATCTGAGCTAAGTCGAAGTACCACTGACGGATAGCCTCTATCTTGACCTCGTCCATACCCTCAATGCCACGAAAACGGTCGGCCAAAGGGGCAATCTTGTCAGGATCGCAGTCGCAACCCCTCAAGAGGTCTTCCAGTTGCCACATGTACAGCAAGTACTCGGCAATATTATCATGTTTCTTTTGTAGAGCAATAAGCATGAATAAAAAGAGTAATGGGTAAAGTGTAAAGAGTAATGTAGATTGAAATCGAATCTACAAACTCCCGGATCATTATAATGAGACTTTTTCTTTTTATGCTGGACAATCTCCTCCCCTCGGGGAGGTCGGGAGAGGGTCAATCAAAGAATCCACTCTCGGTCTCCTGCACTTGAACCTTGGCAGCATTGGCGCAAGGGTCGAAGTCCTCGGGATAGATGAATTGTTCATCTTCATTGTAGGGAAGGCGTTCATCTTCATAGACTTTCTTGATGAAGTTGGCAAAGATTGGGAGCGCCATAGAGGCACCCTGACCATACTTCATCAGGTCGAACGAGATACTGCGTTCGTCGCCACCTACCCAAGTACCTGCCACCAGACTTGGCGTGAAGGCCATGAACCAACCATCGGAGTTGTCGTTGGTGGTACCTGTCTTACCGCCCATCGGAGCCTCAATCTTGTAACGGTAACGGATACGCTGTCCCGTACCGTTGTCGATGACATCCCGAAGGATGGGTAACATCTTCAAGTAGGCATCGAAAGAGAAGACCTCCTTGCGTTTGGGGGTGAAACGTGCCACCTCGATGCCATTATTGTCACAGATGCTCTGCACATAAATGGGCGAGACACACTGTCCACGACCTGGGAAGGCGCTATAGGCCGTAACCATCTCTTCAACAGAAACATCGCATACACCGAGACAGAGCGACAACACGGGTTCCAAGTGATTGCGAATACCCATGGAGTGCAAGAGTCGGACAAAGGCTTCGGGCGACAACTTAGACATGACACGCGCCGAAATCCAGTTGTTGGAGTTCATCAATCCCCACTGGAGGGTCACCATCTCGCCAATACACTCCTTGCCGCCATCGCGGGGGGTCCAAGGTCGGCCATTGGCATCATACAGAACAGGTTGTGAGTTCAACTCCTCGTCACAAGGGGTACGCCCCTCCTCCATCGCCATCGTGTAGAGCAACGGCTTGATAGTCGAACCCACCTGACGACGACCCGAGGTGACCATATCGTATTGGAAAGCAGCGAAATCGGGACCTCCCACATACGCTTTGACATAACCGCAGGTGTCCATGCACATGAATCCGGCACGCAGGAACTGTTTCTGCCAACGGATGGAGTCCAACGGGGTCATGACGGTATCAATCTCACCCTGCCAAGAGAAGACTTTCATATCGACAGGCGTGACAAAGGCTTCCTCAATCTGCTCACGCGTGTAGCCACCCGACAACATTGTATTGTAACGAGCACTCTGACGCATGGCGCGGCGCAGTGCCTGGGTGACCTCTTCTTCGGTGAGTTTCTTGTTGTAAGGGGCATTAGGTTGCCCCTTCTTCTCGTTGTTGAACTCGGGTTGCAAGTAGTCGCGCAACTGCTCTACCACCGCCTGTTCGGCATATTGCTGCATGCGACTGTCGATGGAAGTGTAGATGCGCAGACCATCAGTCGTGAGGTTGTAGGTCGAACCATCGTACTTGTGGTTCTTGTTGCACCAACCATACAGCGGATTAGTCTCCCAAGCGATACTGTCCTCAAGATACTGTTGCGCTTGCCAAGAGGCATATCGTTTGGGATCGGGTTTACGGGCACGCAACACTTTTCGGAGATACTCACGGAAGTAGGGTGCCAAGCCAGCTTTGTGGTCGGCCGAATTGGCCAACTTATAGTGACCATGGATGTCGCGCTTGGGCAAGAGAGGCAGATTCTTGAGCGAATCATATTCCTGCTCGGTGATGAAACCGGCTTTCTCCATTTGCTTCAGCACCACCGAACGACGGGTGAAAGTTTTCTCGGTGCGACGCACGGGGTTGTACATAGCTGGGTTCTGCAACATGCCGACCAACATGGCAGCCTCCTGAATATCAAGGTCTTTCGGAAACTTATCGAAGTAGATATGGGCAGCAGAACGGATGCCGACAGCGTTATAGCAGAAGTCGAACTTGTTGAGATACATGTTCAAAATCTCCTCCTTCGTATAAAGCGTCTCCAACTTAACGGCGATGACCCACTCCACCGGTTTCTGCATCACACGGGCAATGAAACCGGCCTCGGGGTCCTCCGTATAGAGCTGCTTGGCCAACTGCTGCGTAATGGTCGAACCGCCACCAGCCGACCGCTGTCGCAACAGAACAGTCTTGAACAGAGCACGATAGATAGATGGCACGTCTATGCCTGAATGTTCGACAAATCGCTCATCCTCGGTTGCCACCAACGCCTGAATCAGATAGGGAGAGAGAGAATTATAGTCCACATAGACACGGTTCTCCTTGGCCTGACTGAAACGGCCCAACTCGACTGAATCGCAGGAATAAATGATGGTAGCGAACTTGTTCTTGGGGTTCTCCAACTCTTCGATGGGGGGCATATATCCAATCTTTCCACTGGCAATGCCAGAGAAAATCAGATAGACACCTCCGCAACCCAGCAGAAAGAGAAGCCAAAGGATGATAATGATCTTTTTCATAGACATAGACGTGATTGGTTATGAGTAGCTTATGCTAAAGCGGCAATACACTCCTTGACGCGACGCATGGCTTCGGTAATCTTCTCTTCCGAGGTAGCATAGCTGAAACGGATGCAGTCTGGCGCACCGAATGCGTCACCCGAAACACCTGCTACGTGACCCTCTTCGAGGATATACATGGCCAAATCGTTGGCATCGGCAATGACCTTGCCTGCTGGAGTCTTCTTGCCGAACAAGGTGTTCACCTCGGGGAAGACATAGAAAGCGCCTTGTGGTTTCTTGGTCAACTTGAAACCAGGAATCTCCTGTACCAAGCCGAAGATGAGGTCACGACGACGCTCGAAGGCCTGACGCATCACTTCGACGCACTCCTGTGAACCGACGTAAGCGGCCTCGGCTGCTTTCTGGGCGATGCTGGAACAACCGCTGGTATATTGACCTTGTAACTTGGTGACTGCCTTGGCAATCCAGAGTGGTGCAGCACAGAAACCGATACGCCAACCGGTCATAGCGTAGGCTTTGGAAACGCCATTGATGATGACCACGCGGTCCTTCAACTCAGGGAACGAGGCGATGCTGGTCAATTGGCCGCAATAAGAGATGTGCTCGTAGATCTCGTCGGCAATGACGATGATGCGAGGATACTTAGCCAACACTTTTGCCAAAGCGGCCAACTCCTCCTTGCTGTAGATAGCACCGGTAGGGTTCGATGGAGAACAGAGCAAAAGCACTTTCGTCTTGTCGGTAATCAGACTCTCCAACTGTGCTGGAGTGATCTTGAAATCCTGCTCCTGACCACAAAGGAACGGAACATTGGTACCTTCGGCCAACTTCACCATCTCGAAGTAAGAGACCCAAGCCGGGGTGGGGATGATGACCTCATCGCCCTTCTCGACAATCGAGAGGATGACGTTGCAGATCTCCTGTTTGGCACCATTACCAACTACGATCTGTGCAGGGCTAAATTCGACACCGTTCTCGCGTTTCAGCTTGTCGCTGATAGCCTGACGCAAGGACATGTATCCAGGCACGGGCGTATAGAACGAGAAGTTGTTATCGACAGCCTGCTTGGCAGCCTCTTTGATGTGGTCGGGAGTGTTGAAATCCGGTTCACCCACACTGAGGTTGATGATGTCAAGACCTTGAGCCTTGAGTTCCTGGCTCTTCTGAGACATAGCCAAAGTGGCTGATGGAGAAAGTGCCAAAAGGCGAGCTGATAATTGTTCCATTTTAATTTTACCTTAAAAGACTATAAATATAAATTGTTAAGAAAGTGCATGTTGGCAGGCGTTGTTCCACCTTTCAGTAGCGGGTCGCCTGGTCAGGATTAGTTATCATTGGGTGTCTCTTCGCGTTTGTGCGATATAGCATAACGCAGTTTTATCAATGTCGAGCGATTGATGATGCCCCTGTTTTTCAGGAACGTGGTGACTCGACGCGTTATGCGGATAAAGCCTATCTTGTAGGCATCCCAGTCAAAAAGGGTCGAGTCGTTGATGGCGCGCCAGGTCAGGAAGGCGCCGATGGGAGCTAACACCATGCTGGAGAACCAGATGCCGAACCACGGAGACCACTCGTGTGCGCGGGCGCGTTCATATCCAAAAGTGTCTATGATAAAATAGATGATAAAGAAGACCACGCTGACGATGACCGGCACTCCCAAACCGCCCTTTCGGATGATTGCCCCTAACGGAGCACCTATCAGGAAAAACAGCAGACAGGCTATCGACAAAGTGAACTTTCTGTGGATCTCAATCTCGTGCAGAGCTCGGTCCTTATACTCCTTGGCCTGCATCTCCTTACGGATATCGAAAGAACGCACCACCGCCTTGCTACGGTTCTGCGCCTCTTCGGTGACTCGCACCATTTGTCGGGGTTGCAAGGAGGCATAGACCGAATCCAAGTTGATGGGTTCTTTCTGGTGCGCCGCAATCTTCTCGAAGAAGACGGTATCATTACGTTGCGCCTCACTCACGTTCTTGAAATAAGAGTGATGCAACTGGGCTCCATACACCAGGTTGATACTGTCAATGCGGCAATCCATACTATCGACCGACTCCATCAACTGCGAGAGGTTCTTTCCCACATGTTTGGACGAGAGAAAAGACTCGTCGGTACGTTCCAGGTTATTGCTGTAAGGGATATAAACCACCTTTTCCTTGAAACTCTCGCGTCGATACTGCGGATGTCGGGTATCTTTTCGCTGGCGTTTGTTGGACTTGAATGTACCCACCTGTTCTCCACTCCACAGGGTGAGTTTCAGATGTTCGCCCTCGGCTGTACTTTGCAGGAAAGCCGAATCGGACACAGTCACCGTGGCATCTTCGATGTTCGACCCCGAGAAGATATAGATGGTCACGTCATAGAGTTTGCCCGTCTTGACATTCTTGTCGCGGACATACAGATTATAGGTATCTCCCGTCTTGGTCTCCATCTTGTAGAACACGCCTTTCGGTATCTCCATCTCGGGCGACTTGTTCTTAATGCCAATCAGCAGACTGTACATCTTGGTGTTTGCCCACGGCAAGACGTCGTTCTGGAAGAAGAAAGCTCCGATGCCCAACAGAACGATGAAGATGGACAACGGACGCATGATGCGGAACAAAGAGATGCCCGATGCCTTCATAGCCAACAGTTCCAACTTGTCTCCCAGGTTGCCGAACGTCATCAAGGACGCCAGCAAAATGGCCAAAGGCAAGGCCATCGGGAACATGGTCAACGAGGCATAGGCAAAGAGTTCGACAAGCACACCCAAGCTGAGACCTTTGCCTACAAGCTCATCCACATAACGCCACAGGAACTGCATTATGAAGATGAACAAGCAGATTGCAAACGTCATGCAAAACAGCGGCAGAAAAGTCTGCAGCATGTAGGTGTGTATGCGCTTTATCCGAAACATCGAAATGTTTAGTGAGGTTGTGAGGTTATAAGGTTATGAGGTTGTAAGGTTAAGTTACTATACATTTGCAAGTGATTCAGACAAAGACCTTACAAGTGAAGCAATCATATAACCCAAAGGCCTAAATTACCTTTCCAGCGAAGCGGACCTTTCCAGCAAAACGACCTTACCAGCGAAGCGACCTTATAACCTAAAAACCTTATAACCTAAATTCATTCTACCAACAACAGGTCGGCACCTTCCAGCACGTTGTCGCCCTTCTGTACATAGACAGCCTTGACGACACCATCCTTGCCACAGTTGATGTTGTTCTCCATCTTCATGGCCTCCAGGACGATTGCCACGTCACCAGCCTTAACCGACTGACCGACAGTGACATTGACCGACAATACGGTACCTGGCAGTGGCGACTTGGTCGCACCAGCGGCACCGGCAGCAGGACGAGCGGCAGGAGCTGCAGCCGGGGCAGACGAAGCAGTAGCAGGACGAGCCACAACGGGTTTTGGCTTTTCGGCCTTAGGTGCCTCTGCCAGCTCTACGGTATAGGCTTTACCATTCACCTCAACCTCTACGTTCTGACCGTTTACATCCTTGACGGCAACCTCATAGTCGTTGCCGTTAATCTTCATTTTATAGGAATTCATAAATACCTCTTAGAGTTAGAATTTTCTTATCGGTGACTTCTTTAAGTTCTGTCCTGCACCCGTCCAGGCCGAAGCAGCTGGCATCAAGGTCAAGACATCACTTTCGGCATCGTGCATACCGTCCTCATGCAGGAAGAGGGCAACGCCGATGGCGGCTGCCAGTTCCTCATCATTCACCACAGCACCAGCTGCATCCTTGACAGTCATCTTGGTCGAACCGCCTCGGCTGCTGCGTTTCTCGCTGATGGCTTCGAACTGTTTCTTGCGGTGGAAGAGCTTCGTGATGCGAACGATGCAATAAGCAACTCCGTTATATACATACTTGAAACAGAGGAACAAAATCAGCAAAGCCACGAATACCACACCCATGGAGATGACGGCCATCATCCAACCAATGGGGTCGTGCGCCAGGAAATTATCGGCATTGTTGGCCAATGCAGGAGAGACTGCACTGCCCAACAATGACATTATGATTACGAATTTCTTCATTAGATTCACTACAAATATTGCCTCAATATATAATTATAAAGGCAGGTTATCGTGCTTCTTGGCTGGATTCTCCAAACGCTTGTTGCGGAGTTTCTCCAAGGCGCGGATGACTCGGAAACGGGTGTTGCGAGGTTCGATGACATCGTCGATATAACCCTTGTGTGCAGCATCGTATGGGTTGCAGAAGAGGTCTTCGTACTCCTTCTTCTTCTCTGCCACGACAGCGGCCTTGGCCTCTGGAGTCTCGGCTGCCTTGAGTTCCTTGCCATAGAGCACCTCGACGGCACCGCCTGAACCCATCACGGCAATCTCGGCCGATGGCCAAGCATAGTTCACATCGCCACGCAACTGCTTGCAGCTCATCACGATGTGGCTACCACCATAGCTCTTACGCAGGGTGACAGTCACCTTCGGTACGGTGCTCTCGCCGTAAGCATAGAGCAACTTGGCACCATGGTCAATCACACCGTTGTACTCCTGACCGGTACCTGGCAGGAAGCCTGGTACATCGACCAAAGTTACCAAAGGAATATTGAATGCATCACAGAAACGGACGAAACGAGCTGCCTTACGCGAAGCATTGCTGTCCAAGCAACCTGCCATGACCTTTGGCTGGTTGGCGACAACGCCAACTGCCTGACCGTTCATGCGGGCAAAACCCACGATGATGTTCTTGGCCCAGTTGGCATGAACCTCAAAGAGTTCGCCGTTATCGACGATGGCGGCAATAGCCTGATACATGTCGTATGGCTGGTTGGCGCTCTCTGGAATGAGTTCGTTGAGCAAATCTTCCTTGCGGTCGATAGGATCGGTGCACTCCACACGTGGAGCCTCCTCCATATTGTTCTGTGGCAAGTAGCTGAGCAGGGTGCGGATCATGGCGATGGCCTCCTCCTCGTTCTCGGCAGCGAAATGAGCCACGCCCGACTTGCTGCTGTGAACCATAGCGCCACCCAATGACTCTTGGTCAACGACCTCGCCCAATACCTCCTTCACCACCTTTGGACCGGTGAGGAACATGTACGAAGTGTTCTTGACCATCATGACGAAGTCGGTCAAGGCAGGGCTATAAACCGAACCGCCGGCACATGGACCCATGATGCAGCTGATCTGAGGAATGACACCACTGGCCAAGATGTTACGCTCGAAGATCTCGCCGAAACCGGCCATCGAAGCGATACCCTCCTGAATACGGGCACCACCCGAGTCGTTCAGACCGATGACAGGTGCACCCACCTTCATGGCCATGTCCATGATCTTGCAGATCTTCTCGGCCATAGTGACACTGAGCGAACCGCCAGACACCGTAAAGTCCTGAGCAAAAAGGAAAACGAGACGGCCACCGATAGTTGCGGAACCAGTTACCACGCCATCACCGAAAGGGTGATTCTTGTCTGTACCGAAGTTGGTACAACGATGAATCAGGAACATGTCATACTCCTCAAACGAACCTGGGTCAACCAGCATCTCGATACGCTCGCGAGCGGTCATCTTACCCTTTTCGTGCTGAGCATCAATACGCTTCTGTCCACCACCCAGGCGTGCAGTCTCGCGATTCTTGATGAGTTCCTGTATTTTTTGTAATTGAATAGACATTATATTTTATTTAAAAGTATTTAGGGGGAGGGAACGTGAAGTGAAAAGGGAGAGAAAAGGACGATACCACCAGCTGCCGAAGCACACTACATTACTCTTTACCCTTTACACTCTACTCTATTTATCTTTCTCCCTCCCTTGTAGGGTCCTCGCAGCTGAAGGTTGATAACCTTCAGCGAGAAGACGAGCCTATAGGCGAGGGGCAAAGTCGGGGAGAGTCCTTACTCCTCGTCCTCCTTGATGTTGTGATATACGTTGGTTACGTCGTCGTCCTCGTCGAACTTATCGAGCAACTTGTCGAGGGTCTCGCGCTGCTCAGCAGTAACCTCCTTGGTGTCGTTAGGAATACGTGTGAACTCAGCACTTACAATCTCGAAGCCGTTCTCCTCGAAGTACTGCTGCATCTGGGCATAGCAATCAGGCTCGCCATAAGCGGTGATGGTGTTCTCCTCGTCGTCCTTGTAGAGTTCATCTACACCGAAGTCGATGAGTTCCAACTCGAGTTCGTCCATATCAACGCCCTCCTTCGCCTTGACGGTGAAGACAGCCTTGCGGGTGAAGAGGAAGCTCAAGCAACCAGAGGTACCGAGGCTACCACCGAACTTGGTGAAGTAGGAACGTACGTTGGCAACGGTACGGGTATTGTTATCGGTAGCGGTCTCAACGACAATAGCTACACCGAAAGGACCGTAACCCTCGAAGGTTACCTCCTTGTAATCGCTGGTGTCCTTGTCAGTTGCTTTCTTGATGGCGCGGTCGATAGTATCCTTTGGCATACCTGCCGACTTGGCAGAAGCGATCAGCACACGCAGACGGCTGTTGTTGTCTGGATCGGAACCACTGGCCTTAGCGCACATAGTGATTTCCTTGCTGAACTTAGAAAATGCCTTACTGTTCTTACTGTTACGCGCCATAATACGCGCCTTACGATATTCAAATGCTCTTCCCATAATTTATTTGCAATAAAAAATATTAAATATTAAATTCTAAATATTATTTGCGATGCGAATGAATTAAATATTAAATACTAAATTCTAAATATTAAAGATTATTTCACCTGCTTTTTCCTTAACGTTGTCATAGTGGCTGACATCATTCGCAGCAACTCATCACAATCATTTTTCAAAGAAGCATATAAGGCATCATCTACCAGTCCTGCCTTATTCTGCAATTTTAACCAAAAAGCAGTTTCACTACCCTCTTTTCTTGCGATAGCCAACTTATGAATATAATCATCCGTTGACTCTGCAGAAAGGCATTCGGCAAGATTTGCCCCGATAGAAGTTCCCGATCGCAAGACTTGATCTGCCAGAGAATACTCTTTCTTTTCCTTGAGATAATTACTCAATTTATATATTCTCAAAGCAAATGACAGTGCCTTCTCATTGATAAGGTTTTCGTCTGTCATAGGGAACTAATATTTAATATTTAGTATTTAATATTTATTCATCAAATCGTTTGAAACAACGAGGAAGCACTTTGCGAATCATCGCAAAGTTGCTCCGAGCTTGGTTTCAAATGATTTGATGAATTTCTGCATCAGATTGTCAATCTGCTTATCAACCAACGTCTTCTCCACATCCTGGAGGACGAGGGAGATAGCATACGACTTCTTGCCGGCAGGCAAGTTCTTGCCCTCATAGACGTCAAACAAGGTGACGCTCTTCAGCAGCTTGCGCTCGGTCTCGTAGGCCACCTTCTCGATGTCAGAGAAGTGGACGGAATTATCGACCAAGAGAGCGAGGTCGCGCTTCACAGGTGGGAACTTCGAGATGCTCTCCTGCTGTACATGAATCTTGGCGGCCTCCTTCATCAGGACGTTCCAGTTCATGTCGGCATAGAAGACCTCCTGCTCGATGTCGAACATCTTCAACACCTTGTTCGATACTATACCGAGGGTAGCCAATACCTTGCCCGAAACGGAGGTCAACTCCAATCCAGCGGCATAGATGTCACTGCTGAACTGGCGCTGACGCAGATTGTCGGCCAGTCCGAGACGACGCAGGACATTGAGTACGGCAGCCTTGAGTTCGAAGACCGAAGTTTTCTGGTCGGCACGTGCCCACGAACCGGTAGCGCGGTTACCGGTCAACCAGAGGCCCAGGTGACTCTCCTCGCTGTAGCCGGCAATGCCACGACCCTCCTGCTGTACCTGGAGAGCGGTCTTCTCGCCCGATGCAACCTGCTGGTTCACAGCCTCCTGCTTCTCGGCATTATAGAACTGGGTGTTGCCGAACTCGTAGAAACGGCAGTTGACGTTCTTGAAGTTGATGTTGCGGATGATGCTCTGCAGACCACCGAAGAGGAGGGTCTGACGCATCACGTTCAAGTCGCCCGAAAGCGGGTTCATCACATGTACCAACTTCTCGGCAGGATAGGTCTCGAGGTTCTTGTAGAAGGCCTCGGCGGTCAACGAGTTACAAAGGATCTCGCTATAACCGGCACCGGTCAACTGCTCGCTGATAATCTGCTGGATGTGGTTGTTGATGTCGGTCTGCGTCTTGGTCACTGCACAAGTACGTACGCTGCCTGGCAACTCGACACGGTCGTAACCATAGATGCGGAGGATATCCTCGATGACATCACAGTCACGGGTAACGTCCACGCGGTAGTTGGGTACATGGAGAGTCAGACCCTCAGCGGTTTCCTTGACAATCTCCATCTCCAACAGACCGCAAATCTTCTTCACGGTCTCCTGGGGGATATCAATGCCCGTCAAGGTGTTGACACGCTTGTAGGTCAACTCTACCTCGAAAGGCTTAAAGGGTGCAGGATACTCCTCGACGATGTCGCCGACGATGGTACCACCTGCCAACTCCTTGACCAACAAGGCGGCACGACGCAGAGCGTATGGGATGTTGTTGATATCCACACCACGCTCGTAGCGGAAAGAGGCGTCGGTCGAGAGTTGCTGACGACGGGCGGTCTTGCGCACCCAGGTTGGGTGGAAATAAGCGCACTCCAAGAAGACGTTCTTGGTCTCGGTCGTGGTGCCGCTCTCCAAGCCACCGAACACACCAGCGATGCACATAGGTTCGCTGCTGTTGCAGATCATGAGGTCACGCTCATTGAGTTTGTGCTCGTTGCCGTCCAGGGTGACGAACTTCGTACCCTCGGCACAAGTCTTGACGATGATCTGACCACCTTTGATCTTGTCGTAGTCGAAGGTGTGCATAGGCACCGCGGTCTCGTGCAAGATGAAGTTGGTGATATCGACGATGTTGTTGATGGGGCGAAGGCCGATGGCCTGCAAGCGGGTCTTGAGCCATTCCGGACTCTCCTTGACGGTCACACCCTCAATGGTGATGCCCGAATAACGTGGACATGCCTCGGCGTTCTCTACCTTGATCTGGATAGGCTGGATATGGGTCTGTGCCTGGTGGTCAGCGGCCAAAGCCGCATCGAAGTCGGCTACCGATGGCTTGATCAACTCGTGCTTCATGTCGTGTGCACCGAGGTAAGCGTTCAGGTCGCGTGCCACACCATAGTGGCTGGCAGCGTCAATGCGGTTTGGAGTGATATCCACGGCTATCTGATAGTCGCTCTCCACGTGATAGTACTCGCTGGCCAACATACCGACAGGAGTCTCGGCAGGGAGGACGATGATGCCGTTGTGATCGGTGCCGACACCAATCTCGTCCTCGGCACAGATCATGCCGTTGGAGTTCACGCCTCGGAGTTTGGCTTTCTTGATAGTGAAAGTCTGGTCGCCGTCATAGAGCACGGTACCCAAAGTGGCTACGATGACCTTCTGGTTGGCATCTACGTTAGGAGCGCCACACACGATCTGGGCAATGACATGTCCCTGCTCGTTGATCTCGCAATTCTGTCCGTAGGCATCCTTTACCCACTGGGCATCACCGAGATCGACCGTCGTGATGTGCATGTGGTCGCTGTCTGGATGTGGTTCACAGGTCAACACATGACCAACGACCAATCCCTTCAGACCGCCTTTGATGGTTTCAATTTCTTCGACGCCTTCTGTCTCAAGGCCAATAGAGGTAAGGGCTGCCGAAGTCTCCTCGGGGGTGAGGTCGAACTTCAGATAATCCTTCAGCCACTTGTAAGAAATATTCATATCCCTTGTTTGATTTTGTTATTGCTTAATTTTTTGCGCGCAAATATACTTATTTTATATGAGATAACCAAACTTCTGCACATAATTTTACATTCTGTGTAACGTTTTAACTTGTTTTGACATACGACAATTCCAGAATCTCAAGCTCAACCTGCTCAAAATTCTGGAACAAATCTTTTATCTTCTTTCTGTCCAACAACCCTCCAAACGATTATTTCAACCCCTCTCAAATAACCATTTTTTGGCAAAACAGGGCACAATAATACCCGACAATTAAAAAGTTCAACTTTAAATCTGTCGGGGCAATCTAAAGAAAATATTAAATTCTGAAGTTTCGCAAGTATTGCAACTTGCTCACTTTGGGGGGAGTTAAAGGAGTTATAAGGAGTTATCGCTTCGCTTAGAAGTTAACGGACGAATGAAAGAGAAAATGAAAAATTAAAATTGAAAAGTGAAAATTGAAAAACCGAACTTTTCGAGCTCCTTAGTGCCAAAGGCTATTAGCGTGCGAAGCACTTTTAGCGGCTCGCAGAGCCTTTTAGCCTCCAAAACTATTGTCCCTGTCACTTCCTTGTCACTTCTCTGTCACTACTTTGTCACTTCCTATCCCTCTTTGCAAGCGGGGAAAGTTTCTTATTTCAACGCCAATCGGGCCAAATAGTCATAGTGAGGGCCATCCATAATCTTCTCACACTTGAAACCATTGGCAGCAGCCACCAGCCGCAACGTATTGAAGTCCAGGAAGAGCCAGTCGAAGCGGTCGCCCTTCACCTCCTTGTATTGCAACTGATAGTCCAATTGTCCGTAATAGGTATTCCGTTCTTCGAAGTTCCACTCCGACTCGTCACCGTCGTAGAGGTACTTCAAGTCGCTGGAATCCACCAGAATCTGACCTCCATGAGCCAGGAGCGTCCGCATCCGTGAGAAGAAATAGGAAATGTTCATCATGTTTCCGATGATACCGGTGCCGTTCATGAGTAAAAGAATGGTATCGAAAGAGCCCTCCAACCTGAAATCATAGACATTGATACAGCGTGCATCACGCACGCCTCTTTCCACCATCACCTTCTGTCCGAGAGGTGAAATGTCGATGGCCGTCACGGACACCTTGTCTTGCAGGTAGAGAGAATGCGATCCGGCTCCTGCCCCCACGTCCAAGACGTGTCCACCATGTTCGTGAGCCATTTGCAGAGCCTTCTGCTCGATGGCTGGCATCTCTTCGTACGAGCGAAACAGGTAGGGGACATCAAGTTGGTCTTCGTCGAACATCGACGAGAAGACTCTGATGGCTGGAGCTTTTCGTGTCTGATGGTATTCAAGCAAAGCCGCTCCCATGGGATCCTTGTCTGGGCTTAATATGGCTGTATTCATCTTTGCTACGAGGTAAAATAAAATGCGCGTTCACATAATAATGGACATTAGCATACACGGAGGGGTAAAAAACTCGCTATCCGTATCTTGCTGCAAATATAAAGTATTTTATAGGGAATTGCAAGAAAATCAACAACTTTTTTTCCAAAAAGTACCATAATTATACAAAACACGCTACAATTCCTGCAAAAATGCTATCATTTTTTGCACAAATTTCCCGAAATCACCATCTTTCCCCCTCCGACAGACTTTCCACCCATACAATCTCGACGAAAAGTACCGAAAAGTTGTGCAACTGCTGCAAGTTGGACAAATTTCCACCCCGATTGCACCTAAAAACGCACGCAAAACCACAAAAAATCGCACTTTTTAGTACGCGCAATCGGTTGTTGTGTTATAGAACATATCAAAAAATTTGGAGCATCCCGTTTTTTGCCCTACCTTTGCAGCACCTTAAAGACATAACCATAACACAATACCTTAATAACGCAAGAAACCTTATTTCTAACCAACAATTGAAAAGCACAAACATCTTGCTAAACAAGATTAAAAAAGGAAGGCCATTCGCCTTCCTTTTTTTATTAGAACCTCCCCCGTCCCCTCCACAAAGGAGAGGAGTATATACAAAAGAAAAGGACGAAACAAGAATAAGTGTATCTCGTTCGCCCTATTAACCTCTTCAACATTCGATTTCTCTAATTCTCACCAATTCAATACAGATATCTACATTCCACTGCTTGCAAAAGAAAATTCTCTAATTCTCTAATTCTTGAGAACCCTTTATTTCTTGAGAACTCCTACATTCGAATTCTCTAATTCTCACCAATTCAATACAAATATCTACATTCCATTGCTTGCAAAAGAAAATTCTCTAATTCTTGAGAACCCTTTTTTCTTGAGAACTCCTCTTTCTTGAGCAATTCTTCAGTCGGGCAAGTCGGCAAGCATAAACCCGACGCGGAAGCATTCGGCAGCCTTCTGGAGGTTGTCGTTGAGGAACTGCTTGTCCTCGTCGGCGAAGATGTTCTTCCAAGCATACTCGATGCATTGCGCGAACTGCGGGTCGGAGAAGATAGCATCTTCGGGCTTGACATCGGGTTGCGCCAAAATGACTTGTTTGCCCGCCAATGCCATACGCACGCAGGCATCGTGATGCAACTGGACAAACTCCTTGTCGGGCACCGTCACTGCGATGCGCGAATAGTAAGGCAACACATCATCAAACAACTGGGAGAGTCGGGACCATTCTTCTTTATTCATAGTGCATATACATGAAAACAATTTTGCCATTCACTGGCATAGCGGGCAATGAATGACAAAATCGTTAAAACGTTATTGGGAGATAAACAATTTTCAATAGAAAGGAGTTAATGGGAGTTATCAGGAGTTATCGCTTCGCTCATGGAGTTAACGGACGATTGAATCAATTACAAATTACTGATTACAAATTACGTTTCTCTTGCGAAAAGGAAAGAGTGTCGATAGCCTAAAACATTCGTCTGTTTCCCTCAGCTGAAGCTTCGTCTTCTCGCTGAACGATTATCAATCGTTCCAGTCGCTGCGAGGACCCGTTATCTACAGTTAACTACATGAAATTAACTCCCTTAACGCACTTGCGCAACTTGTCTTACTTCATCTTTCTTTTATTGTTCATCATATATTTCTTGAACCACGCCGTGGCGGTAGGCAGATAGAGGTCATGCCCCTTGGCATTGAGGTGGGCAAAGTCCTTTGGATCCTGGAAATACTGACTACGGAAAGAGGCATCGCGTACCTGGATAACATTGTTCTTGGAGTGGTTCCAGAGCACGGGCACATAGTGCTTGTCGCACACCTGCTTCATCACCTTGCAAGTCAGGTCGAAGCCGAGGCGCGGCACATACCAAGGCGTGACGAAACCGATCTTGGCATTGGGACACTGCGTGCGGATGTTGGCAATGAGCACCTCCATCGAGTCGCGGAACATCTCGGCCGAGTCCTTACTGTCGCCAATCTTGCAGGCGTCGTTGTGACCGGCAATGACCAACACATAGTCGGCATCCGGTTCCATATCCCAAGCGCGGTCAACGATGGCGGGACCGAAATTATGCTTGCCATCGTTGGTACGGTCCCAGGCGATGCACGAACCGTTTCTGCCATAGTTATTGTACTTCAAGTTCAATTCCTTCGCCATCTTGTAGTGCCAAGTCTCCTCGATAGGACACTTGTGGTTTCGCACATACGAGTCACCGATGACGTTCAGGATACCGGCATACTGTATTGTATCTTCTGGATTGGCCTCTGCGTCGGCCTGGGCAGCCTCGTCCGAAGCTGGGTCAGAAGCTTGCTGACTATTCTGGGGTTCTTGTGCAATCGCTGTACCACAAAGGAGGACAGCTAAGAGGAGAAAAAACTTTTTCATATCCTTCATAATTAATAGTAACTCAAGTCCTGGGAGTTATCCTGTAGGAGATAAAGAAGTTAAGGGAGATAAAGAAGATAAAGACATTTGAAACATCTATATCCAACACTCTTTTCGTCCCAACAAAACGCATCGTCTTTAACTTCTTGTACTTCTTTATCTTCTTTTACTTCCTCCAAGCAAGCAAGTTGCAACACTTGCGAGACTTGAGATTGTAATCAGTTCGTTGTTCACAAAAGGTTTCAAAAAAAAGAGGTCTTGTTCGACGCGCTCGACAGGACATCTTTTTTCAATGATGCTATGTCTTTCATGTTTACGCCGCAAATATATATATATTTTGTACAAAATCCAAGAAAACGCGGCAAGTTTTTTGCACAAAACCGCTATTATGCCTCAGTTAGCAAGGCAAGTTGGCCATTTGCGCACCTAAATGTGCAACAAGGAGGACCTTCCACACCCGACTTTCCCGTTCCTCCCTTCTTATCGGCATCCCCTTCTCACCCACCTTCCATCCCCTACTCACCTACCGTTCCCCCTATACTCAGCAGGGCATGAGCACGGCATCAGGTATCGTTCAGGTATCGTTCAGGTATCGTTCAGGTCCCCCAGTTTTAGGGAGCTGCGGGGTACCTGAGGCGTCCCTTAGGGTAACCTCATGCCTTCCTGAATAGTGGATGAACGGTAGGTCGTAAGGGGATGAAAAGGAGGGGGAACGTCCGTTTTGGCATTTTTAACGCTCTATTCCTTTTCTATTTGCAGAAAAAGCTGTATCTTTGTGGCAATGAAAAAGATGATTTTTCCCTCGCTTCTTGCCCTGCTCCTACTGGAGGGGTGCGACCTGATGAAGTATCACCCCTATGTGGGCGACTTCGACGGCGAGCGTCACCTCACGCAGAAGAACATCAAGCGGCTGAACGACTTGGAGTTAGGTCCCGAGTTCCGCTTTGCCTTCATCAGCGACACCCAACGTCGGTACGACGACACGGATGATGCGGTGGAGAGCATCGGTGCGCACCCCGAGATAGACTTCGTGCTGCATGGCGGCGACCTGACCGACTTCGGTGTCACCGAGGAGTTCGTCTGGATGCGCGACTGTCTGTCGGCACTGCGTGTGCCCTACCTCACGGTGATTGGCAATCACGACTTTCTGGGCAACGGGGAGTTCATCTATCAGGAGATGTACGGCGCTCTCAACTACGCCTTTACGGTGGGGCATGTCCGATTTGAGATGCTCAATACGGTGGCGCTGGAGTTGGACTACAGCACGCCGGTGCCCGACTTCTCGTTCATGGAGGAGGAGATCCGTTACATCAACGAGGTCAACCAGTTGCACCCCGACAGCCTGACCCGCACCCTCTTTGTGATGCACTCGCGGCCTGGCGACGAGCAGTTCAACAACAATGTGCTGTTGCCCTTCGACCGCTACTTGCAACTCTTCCCCTCCCCCCTCTGCCTGAACGGGCACAATCACCGTTTCGAGTGCCTCGAACCCTACGGCGACGGCATCTATTTCTATGGCGTGGGGGCCATCAAGGACCGAGGTTATTACGTATTCACCATCCATTCCGACAACACCTATGACGTGGAGAAGATTACTTTCTAAGCTGCTGATAGGCATGGGGTTGGTGACATCATCGGCACCGCTCCTGGCCCGCACCGAGACGAAGATGGCGGAGGCGCTGGAACGCTCCATCGAGCAGTCCGCCACCCGGCACGAACGGAACGTGGCGCAATGGCAACGCCGCTGGTTGGCGCTCCTCCCCAACATCGGGTCGGTGCAGTATGCCGGCAACATCGGCTTGGCATCGGTCGGCCTGGGGTGGGACTACGGCAAGAACGACCGCTGGGAGACCCTCGTCCTGTTAGGCTATGTGCCTAAGTATCACACCGATCGGGGCAACGTCACCTTCACCTTGCGGCAGAACCTCGTCCCCTGGAGTATTGGCCTCGGCACCCGTCGTTGGGCACAACCGCACGATGCCACCTTCACCGGCAGCAGTCGTCCTTTGCCGTGGAACCGAAGGGCGTTTGCGTCGTTCGAACCGGCGGTCTTCACCTCCAGTCTGAGCACCATCTTCAACAACCAGTTCTGGGTCAAGGAACCCGAGAAATACAACGGTGGCGACTACTACCGTTTCTCCTCCAAGGTGCGCCTCCACCTGGGGGTGGGCAGTCGGTTAAGTCTGAACATCCCGAACCGCCAGCGGAGGCACTTTGACCGCATCTCGTTCTACTATGAACTGTCGACCTACGACCTGGCCATTATCTCGGCTGTGCCCAACGAAAAGTTAACCTTAGGTGACATATTATGTTTGGGCATAGGCCTACAATATAAATTCTTTTGAAAAGATTTGGTGGTTGAGAAAAAATGCAGTAAATTTGCCGCGCGGAAATAAAAGAGACGCATCGTTGCGCCCCCTACTTCCCAAGCAAAACGAAATAACTTTCCAAGGACAATGACCAACCTCCTACGTCTGGTAGGCAAACGAACCAGAGCTCAGTCCATTCAAGACTATTTCTTCATCACATTGGGTATCGCCCTCTACGCCATCGGCTATACCGCATTCGTACTTCCAGAGCAACTGGTCAGTGGTGGCGTCACCGGTATATCCTCCCTCCTGTACTATGCTTTCCAGTGGAATCCGGCTGTCATGATCTGGGGATTGAACGGCCTTCTCCTGTTGATCTCGTTCAAGGGATTGAGCCGTCAGTTCACCATCCGCACCATCGTGGGCGTCACCATCCTCTCGCTCATGGTCGCGTTGATGAAGGTGGTCTTCGAGAAGTTCCCACTCATCACGCCAGGCGAAGACCGTTTCATGCACATCGTGATTGGTGCCCTGCTGGGTGGTTCCGGTCTGGGTCTGGTCTTTGCCCACAACGGTTCGACGGGTGGCACCGACATCATCGTGGCATTGGTGAACCGTTATTCCCGTCTGAGTCTGGGTCGCGTGATGCAGTTTGTCGATATCTCGATTATCTGTTCCAGCTACATCCTGTTCCACTCGGCCGAACTGATTGTCTATGGCGTGGTCTTCATTGTCATATCGAGCATCATGGTCGATTATGTGGTGAACGGTACGCGACAGACCGTTCAGTTCATGATCATCAGCAAGCGCTACAAGACCATGGCCGACTCCATCAACCAGAACATGGGCCGCGGTGTCACCATCCTGCATGGACAGGGTTGGTACTCGAAGAGCGATGTCGAGGTGGTCATGGTGCTGTGCCGCAAGTACGAGAGTCAATACCTCTTCAACCTCATCAAGGCCATCGATCCTGACGCCATGGTCAGCCAGTCTTTCTGCCACGGCGTCTTTGGCGAAGGATTTGATAAGATAAAGTAAAGACCCTCCCCCAACCCCTTCCATAATGGAGGGGAGAATAGAATGAAGAGGTGGGCAAAAACAGTGGCGAGTAGATTGGTTCATTACTCTTCTCCGTAAGTCGCGGTTTTGCCGCGACGTTTTCACTTCCCTGTCACTTCCTTGTCACTCCTCTTAATAGCCTTTAAGAAAAAATGTTTACTGTTCGCATCACTCCATATAGACCAGGATTGGCCACCATCATGCACCGACAGACGCCGGGGCATCAATTGGTGTCGAGGGACGGCCGATACAAGTTTCTGATGGGGGGCGACGAGATTGAGGAAGCCGACTTTTGGGTGGTGCAAGGTAAAGGCACACACACCGACCAGACCTGTCGGGTGGCACCGCAAAACACATTGTTGCTCACCACCGAACCTAAGACGATACTGGTCTATCCACAGGCCTATCTGGATCAGTTCGGACTGGTCTGTTCGTGCCAGGAGGAGACGCGTCACCGCAACTTGCATCTGGGACCTGCCATCCTGCCTTGGTTCGTGGGCTACAAGGATATGCCCGACGGCACGATACAGGCGTGGTTGGATTATGACGTGGCCAACCGTCAACCCATGCCACCCGAGCCCAAGACGAAACTGCTGTCGGTCATCACGAGTGACAAGGCCATGACGCAAGGTCACATTGACCGCATCCGTCTGGTGAAGCGCCTGAAGCAACATTATGGCGACCAGTTGGATGTCTTCGGCCGTGGTATTCACGACTTTAACGACAAGTGGGAGACCCTGGCGCCCTACAAGTACCATCTGGTCATCGAGAATGGTCAACACAGCTATTATTGGACGGAGAAACTGTCGGACTGCTACCTGACTGGCACTTTCCCTTTCTATATGGGTTGCACCAACATCGACCAGTTCTTTGCCAAGGAGGCCTATATCCCGTTGAGCATGGAAATGCCTGTGGAACAGATCATTGCCACCATCGACCGTGCCATTCAGGAGGATACCTACGAGAAGGCGTTGCCGGCATTGGCCGATGCCCGCCGACTGGTGTTGGACAAGTACAACATGTTCGACTACATCGCTGCCCTGTGTGACACCTTGGACCCCAACGCTCCGAAGGAACAAGTCACGCTGAAGGCCTGTCACTCGGCCTCCGACTGGCACAACCTTTGGCAATACACCTTTGGACGCACTTATTACAAGATGAAGTTCAAGGCATTGGAGACCCTCTCCCCCATCCGCGTGACGCTGTAACGTCACCCACTCATTTTCAACCCACCGCCGTGCTAAAGATATATCCCGACCCCGAAACCATACGCGCCCAATGGCCCACCCTGTTGCAGTTCTGCCAAGAGTTGCACCAGCAATTCGACCAGTCGGGCACGGTCCTGTTTGACAGCCGCAACACCATCCGTCGCTACGAACTGGAGGGCACACCCCTCATCGTGAAACGGTACAAACGGCCGAACCTACTGTCGGGCATCGGTTATGGCATGCAGCGTAACAGCAAGGCACACAAGGCTTTGCGCAACGGGTTGGAACTGATTAGGAGAGGGTTCCGAACGCCCTGTCCCTACGCTGCGGTCGAGGTATGGAGTCAAGGCGGCTTGCGGTTGGGCGAGTGTTATTACCTCTGTGGCGAGTGCACCGCGCCGCTCGATCTGGCCAAGACATTGAACGACCCCGAGACGCCCGACCCCGAAGTGGCTCGCCGCTTTGCTTTCTATGCTGCTGAGTTGCACAAAAAAGGGGTGATGATGGTGGACCTCAATTCGACCAACGTCTTGTTCGACCCCAAGGATTTCCAAGAAACCGACCCGGCAAAGTGGTTCCAACTCATTGACATCAACCGCATGAGTTTCCTCCACGACGAGAAGCAAGACGAATTCTCGCTGAGTCAACGACTGGAGAACCTGACTCGCTTCACGGGTAAGTTGGAGGTCTTCCGACTGGTGGCAAGACACTATGCCGAGGCGTACGGACTGCCCGTCGAAGAGTTTGAGCGTCAGGCCGTTGCACGCAAACTGAAGCACGACAAGATATGGAGAATGCGCAAACGCATCACGCATCCCATCAAGAACAGGCATTATTGAGAGAGTAGAGAGTAATGAGTAAAGAGTAAAGTAGTTAGAATCGGTTATCCGACATACCCATTCACCCCAAATTGCCCATTCACCTCTTCTCCCCTATTGCCCACTTGCCCAAAAAAGATTTAACTATGAACTATTACGTCAAGATATATTCCGTCAAACCCAAAGAGGACATCAACCGCTTTGTAGAGAGCATTGGTTATGCCCCCGTGATGCCCGACATCAAGAGGCGCGGTGGCGTTGCCCACTTTCTGATCAAGACACTCATGTTGTTCTACATCCTGAAGCGGTTGCACAAAGGAGACCTGCTCCTCATCCAATATCCCTACAAGAAATTCTACACGCTGACCTGCAACGTGGCTCATTGGAAAGGGGCAAAAGTCATCACTTTGATTCATGACCTGGGGTCGTTCCGTCGGAAGAAACTGACCCCGAAGAAGGAGAACTGGATGTTGATGCACACCGACTACCTGATCTGCCACAACGAACAGATGCAGAAGTTCCTGGTGGAGCACGGTTTCACGAAACCTATCGACACGTTGCACATCTTCGACTATCTGGCAGCCAGTCCTATACCCCGAAGCAAGGAACGTCACACTCCGTGGCAAGTCACCTTTGCCGGCGGTCTGGGTTACAAACGCAGCCCTTTCATCTATCACATGGACGACTGCATCGAGAACTGGGAATTGCAACTGTATGGCAAACATTTCGATCAGGAACGCGCCAACGGCTGGAAAAATATCCACTACAACGGACTCTTCACGCCCGAACAGCTTATCAACGAGGTGGAAGGCGACTTCGGTCTGGTGTGGGACGGCGACAGTCTGGACCAGTGCAGTGGCAACTGGGGTGAGTATCTGCTTATCAATAACCCACATAAGGCCTCTTTCACGCTCCGCATGGGTCTGCCCGTCATCATCTGGAAGAAGGCAGCGTTGGCTCCTTTCATCGAGGAGAATCATGTCGGCATCTGCATCGACTCACTCCGCGACCTCAACCGCATCTTGGAGAACCTCTCGACGGAGGAATATAACGAGATGCGCCACAACGCAGAACTGATGTCGGAGAAAATCGGAACGGGTTATTTCACCCATCGCGCCATGCACGCCGCCGAAGAACGGTTAAGGGTTAAAGAGTAGAGAGTAAAGAGTAATGAGTAAAGGGTAAAGCATGTCCAGAAACAAAAAATATCACTACGACATCCGTGAGTTCCAGTTGCGCAGTTTGGTATTGATAGATGCTATCGACCAAGTGTGCAAGGAGCATCACCTGAACTACTATGTCATTGCCGGCACCTTGCTGGGGGCCAAACGACATGGCGGATTCATCCCTTGGGACGACGACATGGACATCGGACTGATGCGCAAGGACTATGACTTGCTGTTGGAACATGCCGACGAGTGGTTGCCAGGACCGTTTTTCATTGTCACTCACGAGAATACGCCGCACTATCCCAAGTACTTTGCCAAGTTGGAGGACACCTCGACAACGTTGGTCGAGAACTTCTATCTGGGTTACGCCGGTGGCATCTACCTGGACATTTTCCCGTTGGACGATGTACCCGACAACAAGTGGTTGCGCGCCATCCATTACTATAAGTTCAACTTGCTGCGCAAGATACAATATTTCCAGTTCCGCGACCCCTACAAACATGGTCATGGACCCAGCAGTTGGTTGCCGTTGTTGGCAAGGAAAATGTTCTCACGCGAAGGCATCTACAACAAGATGCAGAAGGTGCTTCGAGAGTACAATGGTCACCCGAACTGCCACTATGTGATGACGCACGACGACAAGCTAAAGGCCTATCCGACAGCCTGTTTGGGTCAACCGAAAGCGATTCAGTTCGAGGGTCGCACCGTCATGGCGCCGTCGGACATCGACACTTTCCTCACGGTCATGTATGGTCCCGACCACATGCAGTTACCACCGGTGGAACGGCGCACGTCGCACTTCCACAACTATTGCGACTTCAATACCCCCTATCGGACCGTGGATTTTGAAGCATTGAAGAAAAAGACAAACACTATATAATGAAGAAGATTCTCACTGTTGGAGTGTACGACTTGCTCCACATCGGCCATGTCGAGGTTTTCCGTCGAGCCAAGCAATATGGTGACTATCTCACCGTTGCTGTGCAGGACTCGGAGGTCATCTTGAAGTACAAACCCGAGGCGAAAATGGTCTATACCACCGAGGAGCGCTGCTATATGGTGAAGTCCATCCGTTATGTGGACAACGTAGTGGTGTATCGTGACGTGAGCGACATTGTCAAAGAGGTTGATTTTGACGTCTTTGTCAAGGGTCCCGACCAAGTACACGAGGGTTTCCAGAAAGCCGTCCGCTGGTGTGAGGAGAATGGCAAAGAGGTGGTCGTCCTGCCTCGCACCGAAGGAGTATCCTCTTCGTGGCTCAAGGAGACTATTAAGAAGATGTGACCCCCTCCCGACCTCCCCGAAGGGGAGGAGAATTGTCGGAATACTCTGAGTAATCGGAGTAATCGGAAAACTCCGAGCACGCCGATTGCCCATAATAATCAGAACTACACTATGCGTATCGTCCTATTCTGCGAAAACAGATATGCCATTGATATCCTGCAACCTATTTATCAGGAGGCATTGCGCCAAGGCCGTCATTCGGTCTTGTGGTACATCCATACGCCTAAGATAAAGAACTACACCTTGCCCGATGGTGCCAAGGAAACCAACGTCATGCAGGAGGTCTATGACTTCAAGCCCGAAGCTATCTTCGTGCCAGGAAATATCGTGCCCTACTATCTGTCAGGCGTGAAGATTCAGGTCTTCCACGGTTATGCTGCCGAGAAAAAAGACCACTGGATCATTCGCCGTTATTTCGATACTTACTTTACGCAGGGACCTTATTTCACCTCTCACTTCGAGGCATCGGCCAAGAAATACAAGGACTTCGAGGTGCGCGAGACGGGGTGGACCAAACAGGACTGGATTTTCCAACATCTGCATGACTACGACGAGGAGAAGCAGGCGTTGTTGAACCAATACGGCAAGAAACAGATTGTGCTCTATGCTCCGACCTTCTCGCCGAAGTTGACCTCCCTGCCCTATATGAAAGAGGAGTTGGCCAAACTGCTGAAAGAGAAGGACATCCTGCTCTTGATGAAGTTCCATCCACTGACCCGCCAGGAGTGGTGCGACGAATATCGCGAATGGGCCAAGTCGCAAGAAAATGCTCTCTATATCGAGGCGTCGGAGAACGTGACCCGTTACCAGATGATGAGTGACGTGATGATCAGCGACACTTCGTCGGCCGTCTATGAGTTCCTATTACTCAACCGACCGGTCATCACCCTCAACACCATAGCCAAAGACATCTATTGGGAGAACATTCAACAGGCCTCTGACCTGCTCCCCGCTTTCGACCGAGCCCTCCATGACCCATCGAGCATCGACAAGCGCAAGTGGGTGGTCGACAACTATGACCCGCACCTGGATGGACACTGTTGCGAACGAATGATTGCCGAGGCCGAAGACTATATCCAACGGCATGGCGTACCGGAGAAACGTAAGTTGAACCTCTGGCGCAAATACACCAGTATCAAGACGTTCGGCAACGTGAAAAGATAAACATCGAACTATTCCTCAAGCATGAAGAAAGTAATAACCTACGGAACTTACGACCTGCTGCACCAAGGTCATATCAACCTGTTGCGCCGTGCCAAGGCATTGGGCGACTACCTCATCGTGGGTGTCACCAACGACAGCTTCGACCGTGACCGCGGCAAACTCAACGTACGCAACAACGTACTGGAACGCGTGGAGGCCGTGAAGGCGACAGGATTGGCCGACCAGATCATCATCGAAGACTACATCGGACAAAAGATTGACGACATACAGAAATATGATGTGGACATCTTCGCCATCGGATCCGATTGGGAGGGTAAGTTCGACTACCTCAACGAGTTCTGTCAGGTGGTCTATCTGCCTCGCACTGAAGGAATTTCCTCGACCATGTTGCGTGACAACAGTCAGAAGACGGTACGTGTGGGCATCGTAGGTTGTGGTCGTGTGGCACAACGTTTTCCTTCGGAAAGTGACGTGGTGAGTGGTGTGACGGTCTCCGCTTGCTATGACATCGACCCCGAAGCCGCCCGAAGGTATGCCGAAGCCTTTCCGAACGTAGAAGTATGTGCTTCGTTCGAGGAACTGCTTGGCAAGACGGATGCTATCTATATTGCCACTCCGCACCTCTCTCATTATGAATACATTAAGCAGGGACTGTTGGCCAAACACCATGTCCTGTGCGAGACGCCGATGGTGCTTGATGGCGCTGCCGCCAAGGAACTCTACCAGTTGGCCGAAGAGCAGGATTGCATCTTGATGGAGGCCAACAAGACCGCTCATTGTCCCGCCTTCAACCACCTTATTGTCCTCATCAAATCGGGATTGATAGGTGACGTTGTGGACATCGAAGCCTCTCTGTCACAGTTACTTGACCGCAACGGTCGCGAGTTCGACACCCGACAGGCAGGCGGCGCCCTGTTCGAAGAGGGTTCGTATCCGCTCTTGCCCATCTTGAAACTGATGGGTATCAACTACAAAGAACTGCACTTCTACTCCAAGATAGAGGGCGGCGTAGATATCTTCACTAAAGGTTTTTTGCGTTATCCCTCAGCCACTTGCAATTTCAAGGTGGGACTGGGTGTCAAGACAGAGGGTTGTCTCATCATCTCGGGCACCAAGGGTTATGCCCATGTCCCTGCCCCTTGGTGGAAGACCGACTACTTCGAACTCCGCTACGAAAACCAGAACGACAACAAGAAGTTCTTCTACAAGTGGGACGGCTTCGGCCTTCGCTACGAGATTCAGGAGTTTATCAGTTGCATCATCAACCATCGCTTCTCGTCAGCCCGCCTCCGTCGCCGCGAGAGTATCTGCATGGCCGAAATCATGCAGGCTTTCGCCGAACGCCGAGGAGTGGAAACGATTTGAATTGAAAGGTGAAAATTGAAAATTCAAGACTGAAATACTGATAATTGAAAGTCAGGAAAGGATACGTGAAAGGTGAAAATTGTCCGCCAAGACAAGCCATTTCTCCGAGGGTTATTATCGGCTCTATTACCTAATGTATGTTAACCCTTATATATCACGTTATGCAAGAAATGACTTTACATGACATCCAGGGAGTATCGTTGGATATACTCAAAGATGTTCATGCCTTTTGTGTGGAGCACGAGATTAATTATTCACTCGCCTATGGCACCCTGTTGGGTGGCATACGTCATCACGGCTTTATCCCTTGGGACGATGACATCGACATCATGATGCCCAGAGCCGATTTCGATAAGTTCTTCCAACTCTACCACAAGAAGGGCAAATACAAAGCCGCTGCACCAGGCGAAGATTTTATGGCCATCGGACGAGTCTATGACACCGAGCGGACCACCATCCGCACCGATATCCCCTGGATTGAAGGCGAGTGTGGCGTATGGATTGACGTCTTCCCTATCGACGGAGCCCCCAGCGACCTGGAGGAGCACAAAGCCTTTGTAGCAGACCTCAACGTCTTCTTCCGCAAGCAGTTACGACGTCGCAAACTGCTGCTGCCCTACTCCGAACTGTCGCTCAAGAAACGTTGGCAGAAGTTTGTCAACAGTATCGGTCTGTCGGAGTCGTTGAAGTCGGTACTCAGCAAGCACATCGCCTTGATACAGAAGTACCCGCTGGAGACGGCCACCCACTGCTCCCTGTTGGGACGTCCTTGGAATGCCGTCAAGGAATATTTCACCAAAGAGACCCTCACCTCGTTTACCGACATTGACTTCGAGGACATAAAGGTAAAAGCGGTCAAAGACTACGACACCGTGCTGAGCCGGTTCTATGGCAACTACATGCAGTTGCCGCCCAAAGAGAAACAGGTGCCCGACCAGTTGCGTTATATACAATTCTATTGGAAGAAATAAGATTGTAGGTTGCGTTATCAAGGTATCAAAGTCGAACGAAGTCAGTCATCCTGTTAATGGATTCCGTCCTATCCGAGGACAATTATTATTACCCTGCGAGACTTGCCCCCTGGGTAATCCTATTGAAGAAAACATACACATTATTTCTATAAATATTGAACAAACAAAAGCAAAATGAAACCGATGACATTGCAGGAGATACAGCAAGTATCGTTCACAATCTTGAGAGAGTTCCACGACTTCTGTATTTCGCACGATTTGCATTACTCGCTGGCCTATGGCACGCTGTTAGGTGCCATTCGGCACAAAGGATTCATTCCTTGGGACGACGATATTGACGTCATCATGCCACGTCCAGACTTTGAAAAGTTCTTTGCATTGTATCCTCGCGACGGCAAGTTCAAAGCGATTTGTCCCAACGACTGCTACCTCTCCTTCGGTCGTCTGTGTGAGACGAAGAAAACCGTAGCCAAGTCGCGCGTACCTTGGGTCAAAGGGGATTCCGGCCTATGGATAGACATCTTCCCCATCGACAATGTGCCGGACGAAGAGAGCGCCTTTGCCGAGATGCAACACACCTGCGACCGCCTGTACCGCAAGATGCTGAGACGCCGCAAGGTCAAAGCCTCCTTCTGGTCGCTTCCCCTCCGCCACAAGTGGCACTACCTCACGTTCCACATGCCAGGTTCCTCCTCTATCCGGAAGGTCAACCAACAACATATTGACACCCTGCTCACCTATCCTTATGGTTCAACCGGCCATTGTTCGCAATTGAGCAGTCCAGACAACGGCACCAAGGAATATATGCCATTCGAGGTAATGAACGAGTACATCGAAGTAGATTTTGAAAATACGAAGTTGATGGCACTCAAGGACTACGACCTCGTCCTGTCCAAGAGTTACGGCGACTACATGCAGTTGCCCCCGGTGGAGGACCGAGTGCCCAAACAATATTATATACAGTTTTACTGGAAGTAAAAAAAAGAGAAAAAGATATGATCAATTTCACAGTTGGCCCCGTACAGTCCTGTGATGCCGTACGAGCCATTGGAGCAGAAAACGTTCCTTATTTCCGCACAGCCGAGTTTTCGGCCACTATGTTCGAGAACGAAAAACTTATCAAGAAGTTCGCCAAAGCCCCCGAAGGTTCACGTGTCGTTTTCATGACCTGTTCTGGTTCGGGCGGCATGGAGACAGCCATCATGAACTGCCTCACTTCCAAGGACAAAGCCATCGTGGTGAACGGCGGTAGTTTCGGTCATCGTTTTGTCGAACTCCTCCAACTGCACCAGATTCCCTATACCGAAATCAAGTTGGCTCCCGGCAAGGCGCTCAAACCTGAGCACCTCAAACCCTATGAGGGTCAAGGCTATACCACCTTCCTGGTCAACAAACATGAGACCTCGACGGGCGTGCATTATGACATCGACCTCATCAGCGACTTCTGCAAACGCAACAAATTGTTCCTCATTGTCGATTGCATCAGCACCTTCCTGACCGATCCCTTCGACATGGCGAAGTTGGAAGCCGACATCATGATTACCGGTTCGCAGAAGGCGCTGGCCTGTCCTCCAGGCATCGCCGTCATGTGTCTGTCGCCCCGCGCCTTGAAGCGTGTCGAGCAGAACCAATGTCTGTGCCAATACCTGGACCTCAAGTTGGCGCTCTCCAATATGGACCGTGGTCAGACCCCGTGGACTCCTGCCGTCGGTGTGCTCCTCCAAATCAATGCCCGCCTCCGCGAGATTGATGCCAACGGAGGTGTCGAAGGTGAGATTGCACGTACCGCCGCCTTGGCCAACTACTTCCGCACCCGACTCAAGGAGTTGAACCTCCCCTTCAAGATTGTCTCCGAGTCGCTCTCCAATGCCGTCACGCCATTGCACCCCACCACCGCTTCGGCCTACGACATCTTCCTCAAAATCAAGGACGAATACGGCATCTGGATCTGCCCGAACGGCGGAGAAATGAAGGACACCATCTTCCGCGTCGGCCATATCGGCTACCTCCACCAAGCCGACTACGACCAGTTGCTCGATGCCTTCGTCGATCTCCAGAAGAAAGGCTTTATCTAAAGAAGTACAAAGGGACTAAGGACCAAGTTAAGTACTAAGTAACTAAGTACTAAGTACAAAGGAACCTGCCCCGAAGGACTTGGCACGTTCGCCAAGGCACTTCGGGGCAGGTTCTTTTTTCGTCTTGCAACTACCTAAGCCACAGGAGCAATCGTCCGTTAACTACAGGAGCAAAGCGATAACTTCCGATAACTCCCTTTAACTCCACAAAGGGTTACTTCACCTTCTCGGCAGCGAACTTACCCATGGCCTCGTAGGCAGCGGGGGTGCCATGCAGACCGTCGGAAGAGTACTTCGGGAGGAGGGCATTCGGCTTGGCAGGGTCACGGAGCAGTTCATCGAAGTCGATGATGCCGTCCACCTCCTTGTTGGCACGAATCCAGTCGTTGATGGTCAGTCGGGCAGCCTCGCTGAAGTGGTTGTAGTAGCCGTTGCCATAGTAGGGAGCGATGGTGCCGATATAGACCTTCTTGCCGGCGGCTTTTGCCTTCTGTATCAACTCCGTATAGGCCTTCTGGAGGTTACGCACAACCTCGGCATGGTTGGGTTTCCATCCTCCGATGTCGTTGACACCCTCGAAGATGATGACGTCGGTCACACCCTGCTGACCCAATATGTCGCGGTCGAAGCGTACCACACCAGGTTCGCTCAATCCGCCACGCATCACTGCATTACCGCCAATGCCCAGATTGAGCACTGCCACCTTACCGCCGTATGCCTCGGCCATGGCATCGGTCCAACGGTTCTGCATGTTAGTGGTACTGCCACGACCATCGGTGATGCTGTTGCCCAACACCGCTACACAAGTGGTCGGCTCGGCCGTCTGCACATCGATGCACGAGATGTTGTACCAGTGCTCGCACTTCTCCTGGGGCACGAACTTCGTCTTGGGTTTCACCTCGCCCTGCATCAAGTAAGAGGTGGTACGCGAACCACGATGTGACGAAGCGTTGACGGGAGTGGTATTACCATAGTTGATGGTCACGGCCAGACGCTGCAACGGGGTGAGCTTGAACTTCAGCACGTCGCAATAGACCGACTCGCCTGGAGCGATGGTCACCGACTTCTTGCCATTGAAAGTGAGGTACTTGGCCGACTTCGCCTCGATGTCGCACGAGTCCAGCGGATTGGCAATGAAGACCGACTTGATCTCGACCGGCTCCTTGCTGTGGATGTTCGACAGCTGCATACGCAACACATCGCCGCCGATGCTCACATGGATAACCTGACGCAAAGCACGGTTTGACAGACTTGCCTTGGGCATATCGTTCGGGCCTGTCCACTCCACAGCGGTAGCCCACGTACCCGTCCAACTCGGTTCATTACTCTGTGCCCAAGCACTGCCCAACGCGAGGGCGCTCAATGCCAAGCATAAAAATGTCTTTCTCATTCTATTATAGGTTTAAGTTGATGATCGCTTATTATGACGCGTAATCGGTGACAAAGTTAAAAAAAACTTTTCAAAAAAATATATAAAAAAACACGCAGTGTCTTGCCTATATTTGCAAACATTTGTAAATCAATATGCTTTACAATCAATGTCGCTTATCCATATCTTCGTCCATAAAGATTGTTTATAACAATTTTTCTAAATCCTCAACTGGAGGAAGAAGTTTCTTCAGTCTGTCATCCATATCTACAGAGGTCTTGTAAGTTGCAACGCCCATTGGCTTATTATAGTCCTGGATGACATATTCCACGAACCTCTTTTCACCTTACTGAGAATCGCATAGTGGTGGCTAAACCCAATGTTCATGAATGCTGCAATGGGGAAATCCGATGCCATCGAAAATTGAACAGAAGTCAATTTGTTCGTTTCAACGAATGAATCATCAGAAAGTATTCTCCACTCTTCATAGAAAGTACGCATTTTCCGCAAACTGGGTGCCGAAAAACCTCTAAGACCAGGCAGTTCCTTTTGTAACTGTTCACTAATCCCCTCAATAAACCCCTTGCCCCAGTTCTTTGTCCTGGTATTGGCAGAGATATATCTTCCAACGCCATAATACAAAGCCAGCTGTTCTTGGTTTACTGCACCCAATGCTCTCAGTTGGCTTTGCAAAATGGCATCCTTTATAACTTGCACAGCATTAGCAAGTTTCTCCTTTGAAGGAATCATTTCATTATTTGTACCCATATTTTATATCAGCAAACTTTCCATGATAGATATTTCATATTCTGTCCACAAAGATATAAAAATATTTGCAGACTAACACAATATGAAACGAGAATTTGTAATATTTTTATTTATTTAGAAGAATCTTTCTTATTTTTCAGAATAAAGGAATAAAAATAGTCGATTACATCTTTATTTACCTACTCCTATTGTCGAAGTTTACCTCCAGCTCAGTAATAGCGTCTCGTATTCCGTTTCGAAAGTCTTATGCTCCCACGCCGCAGTCTAAAATTGGTTATTAAACGGTTGGCAAATGGTACATATTACGTCAAGATTATCTTTCGATTGCCATCATCGCTCAATCGTTATCCAATCGATACCCAATCGATACCCGACCCTCAGCCGACGAAGAGCGCGAGGTGGGATGAGAAGAGTGTCGAGGTAGTCGGACAACGACGGGTTCCGCCTCAATTTTTCCAACGCACAAGTGGAAAGTGCCGTTGCCGTTCGAACAATTGACCACTTACTACTTAAACATATACCACAAAAAAGTGGTAAAAACTACCACATTTATGGTAAATTTTGTAACAATTTGCTTTTAAAAATGCACCTTTGCAAGAATATACTTTTTCTATTCAATAAAATAGATTACATTTGCGGCGTCTTTTTACAATTTTCCAACATTTCGGTCGAAAAGACATTTGTTATAACTATCGTTTCTTACTTTGGGTGCGTTTGCACAGTTGCCAACGATGGAACATAAAGACATCCGCGGCAATGCGTATTGGTCAAATCTTTATATAACAACAGCTAAAAATATCTTTTTGTATCAATTGCTTATGAAAACAAAAATCACACTGATCTGCTACTTCTTAGCAGGCATCTTGTTTTGGGGCAATCAGGCGCAGGCGCAGATCCTGCAAAGTGCTAATGAAGGTACACTTCCACTTACGGAAGGTCGGACCATCAATCCCACCGAGAATCAAGCCTGGTGGGGCTACTTCGGTTCCGAACGGGATGCCCAAGGTGTGGGAGTACAAACGGCCGACACCTACCATTGTGCCATTTTCATCCCCGGAAATCATGCCGTCGCCTTTGGCAAGACCATCCACGCCATCCGATTCGGCATTCCATCGTCCAATGCTTCCAACATCAAGGTCTGGATTGCCAACCAGTTGCCAACCATGATCACGTCCAGCAAAGTGATTGAATATGTCAGTGTTCCTCTGTCCGATTTGGATGGCGGTTTTGCCGACGTGGCATTGACCAATCCATACACCGTACCTGCCTCAGGTGTGTATGTCGGGTATTCGTTCAAAATCAGCCGAGTACAGAACAACAACGACAAATACCCTATTTTGGTGGGAGGTCAACCCGACCCCAATGGTCTGTATATAAGAACCGAGGCGCAACTCCCTGCCTGGTCCAATTATAGCCAGGATTTTGGTTCTCTCTACTTGCAGGTATTGCTCGAAGGTCAGTTCGCAGCCCATGCAGCCACCCCAAGCGGTATCGACGAGGTTTGGGGCAAGACCGGCGAGTCGGTTACTACCGCATTGACCGTAACCAACGGTGGTACCGAGCCCTTGCAGAACTTCGCTTACGTCATCGAGACCGATGGCGTCGCCGGCGAAGAGCTTCAAGTCAATTTGAGCAACCCTGTTGCCATCGGTTTATCGACCGAAGTGTCGGTAACTATTCCTACAGAAACAGAGCATAGCCGCAAGATCAAGTCGCTGTTTATCACCAAGGTGAATGGTCAGGCCAACGAAACGGAAAACAACCGTGCCGATTTCCTGCTCTACAGTTTGGAACGCAGTTACGAGCGCAATGTGGTCGTCGAAGAGTACACCGGTACGGGTTGCGGCTATTGTCCACGCGGATTGGTCGGCATGGAGAAACTCCGCCAGACGTTCGGCGACAGGTTCGTCGGCATCGGTCTGCACCAGTACAACGAATCGGATGCCATGTACATTGCGCCAGGCAACTATGCTGCGTTGGGCTTTACGGGAGCGCCTTCATGTAGGCTGAACCGTGGAGCAATCATCGACCCCTATTATGGTTCAAAGAATGACATCTGTGATGACTTCCGAGCCGAGATGAAGGCCCCCTCGTTGGTCGGTGTTCAGGTGAGCGGTCAGTACGATGCCGATTCTACCCATGTGCAGGCCCAGGCCCAAGTGGAAGCACTCTTCGACGACTTGAAATATTCCCTTGAGTTCGTGCTCGTGGCCGATGGTCTGAAAGGTAGCACCAGCGGTTGGAGGCAGCAAAACTACTACATTAACCAGAACCGCAGTCAGTTACCGAGCGACTTAGCTATTTTCGCCACCGGTGGCAAGTATGGACAGGCATCGATATCAGGTTGGGTGTTCAACGACGTTGCTCTCTCCAGCTCATACGTCAAACGAGTCAATCAAGTGCCTGACGTGACTGTCGGCAGCGAACAACCCGCCACCGTCGAATATACGTTGGCATTGCCTACCGTCGCAACCCTCAAGAAAGCATTACGCTACGACCAGATTTATGCCGTAGCCCTGCTCATTGCTTCGGACGGCACGATTGTCAATGCTGCCAAGGCTCCAGTCAGTGCCTATTCGAATGCCAGCGGCTTGGAGCAAGTTGCTGCCAAGACTGCTACTTCCGTCGTTTACTACGACTTGCAAGGTCGCGTCATTGCACAACCTGCACAAGGCACCTACCTCCGCCAAACCACTTTCTCCGATGGTTCTGCCATCACCCAGAAAGTCACACTGAAGTAATACCGATATATATCATTCCAGTGCCGCAAGTTGTGGAACTTGCGACACTGGAAAGGAGTTAATGGGAGTTAACGGGAGTTATCGCTTCGCTCGAGTAGTTAACGGACAATACAAACAATGGAAGATACAAACAATGGAATATTGAAAGTTGAAAAAACTCCCCTATCCCACTTGCAACACTGGAATAAATAACCTCGATTTTACAAATCATATAATCCGAGAATTAAAAATTTCTGTTTAATCATTTTATCACTATGGGCAAAATGAAATCATTTGGGATAATGCTGACAAGCTTATTGTTGGCCTATCCAATTTATGCTCAAACGGTTGCCAGAAAGAATACAGCAACCACCGAGTGGATCACTACTTCAACCCCTCTGACGCAAGAAAGCGTCAAAGCAGCCAAAGCCGCTATGGAGAAGGCCGCCAAGTCGAAACAACCATTGAAAGCCGCACAAACGACTGGTGAGGTCGTTGACGAACACGGCATCATCCAGTCGCCGGCAGAGGGTGTCGAGAAGACCTATCTCCGTACTGGTTACTGCTACATCTCTCAGAGTCAGCAGGTAACACAGATGGAGCAGAGCGGCACCATCACGATTGTGGAGTGCAGCGACGGTACCGTTTATATCAAGGACATCATTGCCTATAATCCCTGTGAAAGTTGGGTGAAAGGCACCAAGGAGGGTAACACCATCTCCATCCCGACGATGCAGCCGCTGATTTACATCGGAAGACGAGAGGCCAATGCCACCATCCGTTGGGGTGTGAAATATCCCAATGGAACCTATGCTGCCAACAGCAATCAGGACACTCCATTCACCTTTATCATCGAGGGCAACTCTATCGTACAGCAGAACACCAACGCCAACTTCTTCATGGGTCAGTTCTACGACGACGATAATTCATTCAGCCGCTATGGCATTTATCAGACCGTATGGAAGGAGTTCTCCGTCCCCACGCAAATCGATGAGCTGCCTTACACTCCCTCTTTCTCTAATTTGGCAGACCAGCAATCGTTCACCATCATCAATGTCAACGATGATAATGGATACTGGAGATTCAATTCCAACGGATATGCCGAGTACAAGTATGACAGCGGCAACGCCGGTGACGACTGGCTCATCACGCCAGGCATTAAGTTAGAGACCGGCAAGGCTTATCGTTTCGGGGTAGAGACAACGGCCTCTTTCTGCAACGAACGCATGGAGGTAAAGATGGGTACAGACAAGACCATCGAGGCGATGACCACAGAGGTTGTCCCATCGACCGACATCACCTGGAGAGAACCACGTGTCCTGGAGAACAAGTATATCACCGTCGCCGAAGAGGGTTATTACTACTTTGGTCTCCACGCCACCTCCGATCCAAACGAGTATCTCCTCCATATTGACAACCTCATTGTCGAGGTGAGTGCCGACCTGAATGCACCTGCCGTAGTGGAAGACCTGACCGTTGTTCCCGCCACCAACAAGTTGGCAGCCACTATCAGTTTCAAAGCATCGACCAAGAGTGCCAAAGGTGAAGCCTTGACCGGCAACCTGACGAAGATTGAAATCCTGCGTAACGGCGAGTTGATCAAGACCTTCGAGGATGTTGCTCCTGGCACCGAGTTGAGCTATGTAGATGCAGACGAGAGTTTGACAATCGGCACTTATTCTTATCAGGTGATTGCCTACAATGCTGCGGGCAAGGGCTTGACCAGTGATGCTATCGAGGTATTCATCTCGAATGTTGCCGAGGTACCTTACGTTGCCGATTTCTATTCACAGGAAGGTTTCGATGCCTGCCAGGTGCTGGATGCCAACGGCGACAACTATACTTGGAAGTGGTCGGAAGACGGACGATATGCTTACTACGAGCATAACTCGACCAACGAAGGCAACGACTATCTCGTTTCTCAGCCTATTCACTTGGAAAAAGGCAAGCACTATGTCGTTACTGTTAACCTGAATGTTATGGACGAAGACCAACCCGAACGCTTCGAAGTGGTATTGGGCAGAAAGGCCGAAGCTGGCAGTCTGACCATGAAACTCATTGAGCCTACGGTGATTACGAACGAAATGCCTGAGGACTATTCAGCAACATTCTCTGTTCCTGTCCAGGGCAACTATTATATTGCCCTCCACGGCATCAGCGATAAGGGCATGTATTTCCTGTTGGCTCACAGCCTGACGGTAACCAAGGGTGTAGAACCTACCGCTCCTGCCAGTGTCGAGAATCTCTCAGTTACTGCCGGTGCTCAAGCTGCCCTCGAAGTGAACATTGCCTTCACAGCACCAACCAAAACCTCAGAAGGTTCCGAACTCAGCAACAACATGAACGTTGAGATTTACCGCAATGACATTCTGGTACAGACCTTGGAGAATGTTGCTCCTGGCAGCAATCAAACTTGGAAAGACGAGAATGTAAGCAATGGTCGAAGCTATACCTATCAGTTGGTTCCTACCAACGCCGACGGCTCGGGCGAGAAGAGCGAAAAGGTATCTGTATATGTGGGTTACGACGTTCCTGCCAGCGTAAAGGATATTGCTGTCCACGACGAGATTAACAGCCTCTACTTCACTTGGAATGACGGTGGTACAACCGGTCCTAACGGTGGCTACGTCGATCCTGCACAGGTCACCTACAAGGCTTGGACGATTGCCTACGAGACCTATATGGGTATGCAAATTCCTTATCTGGACCAAGTACTGGGTTCTACCACTGGCAATACCGACATCGAAGTTCCTTTCAACACCTTGGAGGGCGAGCAAGGATACAAGGCCTTTGCCATCCAACCATCCAACATCTCGGGCAACGGAGAAGCAACCATGACCAGTGTACTGGTTGGCGCACCTTACGAACTTCCTATGTTTGAAAGCTTTACGGGCAGCGCCTTGCACTATTTCTGGTCAACCGAGAATGGCGCTCTCCTGACCTCGCAGGATGCCAGCGACGGTGACGGTTCGGCCGCCGAAATATTGGCCAAGCAAATGGGCAGCGTTTACTTCACGTCGGGCAAGATCAACATCAAGGACATTGCCAATCCTTGCCTGCTCTTCGATGCCAAGGGTACTGGAGTAAGAGCTTTGTCTGTTTATGTAGCCAAGGATGGTGGCGAGTATAAACTCTTAGAGACGGTTCAACTCTCGAATCTTTATAAAACCTACAAGATTGCGCTGGATGCCGCCAAGGATGCCGAGCACTTCATCCGCATCCAGTTCAAGGGTATGTATCTCACTCCTTATCAGACAGATGCTGCCGGCAACCTTACTTCCAAGGGCAACTATGTTACCATGGATGCTATCCGTGTGACCGACCTCTATGAGCACGACCTCGAAGTAGCATTGGAGGCTCCTGCCACCTTGACTGTCGGCAACGACACCAAGGTAAAGGTAACCGTCAAGAACAATTCCGACAACGCTGCCAACAACTTCACCGTGAAGTTGACTGCTGGCGGACTGGAGTTGCTCAACCAGACTGTTTCGGCCGATTTGGACGCTTTCTCTTCTCTCCCATTGGAGGCAACCTACACCACCAACGTATTCTACGAGGCAGGTGACGTCGCCCTGAAGGCGGAGGTCATCTATGCGGAGGACCTGAACCACGCAAACGATATCGCTATTGAGACCCTCCAACTGACCGATCCATTCGTTGCCTCTCCAACCAACCTGGTAGCACAGCAGGGTGACGACAACGCCGTCGCACTGACCTGGGACGCACCATCTTCCGTTGCTTTGGCACCTATGACCGAGGACTTCGAGCATGGTCTGGGTGGCTTTATTGCGGTGGATAGCGACAACGACGGCTTCAACTGGACTCACCATGAGAATGGCCCGACCGACAAGTACGAAGTAAAATCGGGCATCAGCAGCGTTTACTCCGAGAGCTATGACAATGTCGCAATTAGTGCACTCCATCCCGACAACTGGTTGATTACCCCATTGGCAAAACTCGATGGTGAATTCTCCTTCTGGGCCTGTGGTCAGGACAAGAAATATCCTGCTGAGACCTTCGGCATATTTGTTACAACCGGCGAGGCAACCGACGTTCTCAACTACGTACCCGTATCGCCTAACTACACGACTACACACGACATGACGAAGTACACGGTTGACCTGAGCGCCTACGCTGGTCAGACAGGTTACATTGCCATCCGTCACTACAACAGCACCGACCAGTTCTGCTTGGTCGTTGACGACGTGACCTATACCCCCGCCAACCTGACTCCCGAAAGCTACAACATCTACGTGGATGCCGCTCTCACCAGCAACACCACCGAGACCGCTGCCGAGTTGAAGGAACTGACCATCGGCGGACACGTCTTTGCCGTAACTGCTGTCTTCTCCAACAACGTTGAGTCAAAGCCTGTTACTGCCTCGCTCGAAGTAGTAAGCGCCATCGACGAAATCCTGAACAGCGGCAAGTCGTTCACCATCTACAGCATTGACGGTAAGCGCATCCAACGTCAGGCTTCCGACCTGAAGGGTGCAACCATCATCAATAACAAGAAGGTCGTGCTCCAATAATTAGAAGTTGAACAATAAAACATCATAAAGGACTCATACAACCGTCCTGAAAAGCAACGAAGGAGCGCCAACGCAGGTTGACGCTCCTTTACTATCTTTATTGCCACTAAAACGGCTCCGAACGACGGCGAAGCCAAATGGTTTTACTTGTCGGTCTGCACCACCTGGATGCCCTTGCTGACTTCGGCCGACGACCAGTTGGTGGCGGTAGAGAGACTGTCGGTCGGGAGCGAGCAATCGTTGCCCACCAGGCAGAACGAACCTCCCTGATAGGCAAAAGGATTGGCGGTCAGGGCACGCTTGGCACAGGTCAGCATACGGCCACCACGAAGCACGTAACCGTCTGAGAGCGAGTCGCATTGCACAGCATCCTTGCTGGCAAAGACCTCGACGTAACCGCCCGACTGGACCAGTTCGTCCTTGACGTGGATGCCGTCCTTGGGAGCGCCGAGCACATAGAGTTGTACGCCTCGGTGGATGTGGATGCGGTCGTCGGCAGCAATGGCGTGAGCGTAGTTGCCGGTGACGGAGAGTTTGCCCTCGCCCATCAGGATGAGTTTGCCCTCGCTGAAGAGGCAACCCTTATCGTCCTCGCCAGCCACGGTGTCGGTGTAGTTCTCGGCATCGCACAGGGCGTTCTCGGTGCCCTTCAGGACATTGAGGAAGACACGTTTCTTGTCGAACGACTTCTGGACACTGATAGCGGCGCCACGGGTATTGGTCAACGTGAGTCCGTCCAAGGTGAGCATGAACTTCTTGTTGCTGTAGATGCGCACCGAACCATTGTCCGAGCGGCCCTTGAGGATATAATTCATGCGGGCACGACCTTCGGCAACGTCGTTCTTGACCGAGTCGTTGCGGATGATGGCGTGTGCCCCTTGACAGGTGATATGGACGAACTTCAAGTCCTTCGACTTGGTGTCGGGGTCGAAGTTGACGGTGACGTTGTCGCCATCGAAGATAAGGGTAACGTCACGGGTCTCCTCGTCGGCCAACCAGGTCTCGGCATAGTCCTCATAGTAGTCGGCGTTGATGTCGGTAGGAACGGCATCGGTGCCATCGACGAAAGGCGAGGCGGCATTGAACGCCTGCCAGAGGGAGTCGGCCAACTCACGGGTCAAGGCCTTTTCGGCCTCCTCTTCGGGAGAAACATAGGGGTCGTCCTTCTCCGAGCAACTGGCAACAAAAGCCAAGCCACAGAGGCCTGCAAGGGCGATGGACCAAGCATTTTTCTTTATACAGATTCGGTTCATTTTTCGTTGTTTTTTAGGAGATTCCGTCCGAAGACGGAGTCTCGAGTTAGAATTTATAGGAATACTTCAAGCTGAACAGGTGGCCCTTGGCATCGTCCTTGTCGCTCTTGTCCTTATAGCGGTAAGCCACGCCGACGGAGTTCTGTTTGTTCAACTTGTAATCGGTGCCAACGGTATAGCGCATCTGGTCGAGCGACAGACCGCCCTGAAGGTCGTTGAGCATCTCGACATGAGCGTAAGGTGACCAAGCCGACTTCTTGCGCGACCACTTGAGCATCAAGCGACTACGCAACAGATGTTCGCCCTCGTCGCCCACCACCTTGTCGCTGGCACGGAGGCCCGTGGCGATGGAATAACGCTCGACAAACTGCTCGGTCTCGTAGGTATATTGATAACGCTCGCGCAGGGAGAGTTCCAGGTGAGCCGGCAACTTCCAGCTGCCCGACAGCGAGACATAGGCACGATGGCGTGGGGAGTCGTACTCCTTATGGATATTCTTGGTCTTGACCGCCTCGGTGTAGTGACGATGGATGAAGGTGTAACCCACATCGCTCTTGAGCCACTTGCTCCACTTGTACTCCAAACCGGCACCCAATGACCAACGTTCGCGGTCGCCCAGACCATCCTGCGTGCGGAACTCGCCTTCCACTTCGGCCGAGAAACCTTTGGTAATCTTCTTCTCGGCACTCAGTTCCAAGCCCATACCCGTATCGTCGGCCCATGCCCCACAGACACAGGCACTTAGCAGCAGGAGGAAAAAGATTCTCTTTTTCATAAATCAGAAATTAGGGACTTTCAATGTTTCATCGACGGTATTCTCTTCTTCCTCGTCCAAAGGCTCGTAATGCACCTTGAGGAGAGTCATGTCCTTGAGGAAATCGACGGTACCGACCTCCACCTTGAGGACCTTGACGCCGAGGCGTTTTTCGAGGTCGGCCTTCATCTCGTCGTACTTCTCGGGCGTGATGAGGTCGATGCGGTCGTACTTGACATACTTGCAGGCATTGTGCTTCAACTTCGAGGTAAGTTCGCCCAAGACACAGGCCACGACGAAAAGGACGTTGACCGCCAACAGGGTCAACCAGTCGGTGCTGACAGCCAAGGCGTTGATGACACTCATGGAGATGATGACGAAGAGGTAGGTCATCTCGCGTACCGGCATGGACTCGGTCCTGTATCGGATGATGCCGAAGATGGCGAACAGACCCAAGGCGAAACCGATCTTGATCTTGACGGAGCCCAACAGGAAGATCATCAGGAAGATGGAGATACTGATGAGGGCGAAGGTGAAATAGTAGTCGGCGCGACGGCTACGACGGAAATAGAGCATGTGGATGATGCCTATCACAAAGACGAGGTTGAAGCCGAAACGCAACAGCAGTTCGGTCAGTCCAGAGGACTCGAAGATGGGGTCTTCTGCTCCGCCAAGGAGGTCTTCTGCCTCGTTGGCAACAGATGCAATTAAATCGAAAAGCATATAGGGTAATAGTTTTAAGGGGATTAGGATAATGCCCCGGGATTAATAAATAATTTTCTTTGATAGGAGTTAATGGGAGTTATAAGGAGTTAACGGGCAATGCCCGTGGAGTTAACGGACGTTACTACAGCGGTCGATTAGCTCTAACATTCGTCTGTTAACTCCCGCTATCTACAGTTAACTACAATTAAATCCCTTACGCACTTTCAGGACTTCATCACTGCACTTTGAGCCTCTCAATGCGGTGCAGTTTCTCTTTCAGGTTATTGCGCCTCAAGTGGGGGTTGGTCAAAGCACAACCGATACAGTACTTGCTGAATCCACCTGGATGGATGTGCAGACGCACCAAGAGATTGTACATGGGCGAGAAAGTTGCTCCGTCGCGCTTCAACTCGATGATGACCAAGTGAGCGATGTCGGCGTCACGGGTGTTCTCGTCGTTGTGGAAAGAGACACCGAGGTCGATGGTGAGGCGTTCGGTGAAAGCGCGGTTGACCAACGTGATACGATCAAAACGGTTCTCGACATGGGGCTTCAGGTCGGACAACTTGAACCACGACTTTTCGGCAAGGAAGGCACTCGACTCTTGGGGCAACGTCTGGAGGCAGGTATTGGCCTCGACGGTGCAACCCGGCACCTCGATACGCTTCTTCTTGGTGCGGCCGTGGTTGTTCTTGTTCTTGACTTCCAGGAAGGTATTGTGCGTATCCTCGTATTCGCGGATACGTATCTTCTGACGCACCTTTCGGCCCGACTGATGGAGGTTGTACATCCGGTGGTCGGCGGTGTCCAGATAGATGGTGTGATACGAAGCCGTCCTCTTTCCGTCCGTGCATTGCACATAGTAGTCGGGCGCCGCGATTCGGAGCAGCGGAGCCAGTTGGGCAATGGAAATGACATACTTGGTGTCGATACGGTTCATCAACTTGACGCCCTTCATCTGTTCCAACCCGATGGGCTCGAACCGTTGAAGTTCATCCTGGATGATGTCGTAACAATTGCTTTCTTGTATTTGATTCGGCATGCAAAGATTTATTGATGTAAGACACAAAGATTTGGTGGTCGTTTTTCGTATATGCAAGGATATAACGGAGGAATTGAAAAAAAATTGCACGCTACTTAAAATATTTTAAGTAATTTAACGTTTTATACTTGTTGGGTTAATCAACGTTAAGATTGTAACGTGTGTTATTCTCTCATCCATTCCTATTTAACAATCGTCTAAGTATGAAAAACTTCAAGTACTATGCTCCCACCTATGTGGAGTTCGGAAAAGGCACAGAACTGAAAGTAGGTCAGTTGGTCAAGCAATTCGGCGGCTCGAAGGTGCTGCTGCACTATGGTGGTCAGAGTGCCATCAAGTCGGGGCTGTTGGCCACCGTCGAAGACTGCCTCCGGAAGGCAGGTGTAGAATATGTCAAGTTGGGCGGCGTCGTGCCCAATCCCCGTGTCTCGATGGTACGCAAGGGCATCGAAATATGCAAGCAGGAGGGCATCGACTTCCTGCTGGCTGTAGGCGGCGGCTCGGTCATCGACTCGTGCAAGGCCATCTCGGCAGGCCGATATATCGACCAGGATGTATGGGACCTCTACCTCCGCCGTGCCGAGGCAACTCGTTTCATGCCAATCGGTTGTGTACTCACCATCCCTGCTGCCGGATCGGAGATGAGCGACGGCTCGGTCATCACCAACGAGGAGGGTAACTTCAAGAAGGACTATGGCTCGGATGGCTTCCGTCCAAAGTTTGCCATCATGAACCCCGAACTCACTTTCTCGCTATCCAAGTGGCAGACGGCGTGCGGTGTGACCGACATGATGATGCACACCATGGAACGTTACTTCAGCAAGGACGACGACATGGAGGTGACCGACGCCATCGCCGAAGCCATTCTCCGCACCTGTATGACCGAGGGTGTCAAGGTGCTCGACAACCCAACCGACTACAACAGCCGCGCCCAGATCATGTGGGCTGGCAGTGTAGCACACAACGACTTGACGGGATGTGGCACTTCGGGTGATTGGGCAACGCACTGTCTGGAACACGAACTATCGGGCATGTTCGACGTCAGCCACGGTGCCGGTCTTGCCGCCATTTGGGGCAGTTGGGCAAGATACACTCGCAACGAGAACCTCCCCCGCTTTGCCCGTTTCGCTCGCAACGTCATGGGTGTCAACACGCAGGGAATGAGCGACTTGGAGGCTGCCGAGGCTGGCATTCAGGCTATGGAGAAGTTCTATCGCACCATCGGCATGCCCACCAACCTCCGCGAACTCGTGGGCCGCGAAGTGACCGAGGACGAGATTGCCGAAATGGCGGACAAGTGCAGCAACGATGGCAAGGGTACCGTCGGCTGCCTCAAGACCCTGTACCGAGACGACATGGCAGCTATCTACCGACTCGCCAAGTAAGGACAAGGACAAAGGGACAAAGTACAAAAGGACCAAGTTACTAAGGATCAAGTTAAATACTAAGTAACTAAGTACAAAGTACAACGCCCCTCGTTTCCAACTTCTTCTCCGTACGTCGCGGTTTTGCCGCGACCCTATTCATCTTTTTTCAGCTTAACTCTTTGAAACCAATCATGACGACGTTGCTCCTGCTTTGTGCCGGAGCAACGTTGTGGGGACAGACCCAAAAGGCGGACGGGACCACCCGAAGCCCGCTCTTCGACCAGTACGAAGTGCTCTATACGGCAGGTTCGCCGTGGGGCACTTCGGAATGGCGCAGTGTCGATAACACCGACTACTACAGCAAGTTCACGCAGATGCTGCAAGTCAGTTTTCTGCACCAGTTCAAGGGGCATGAGTTCGGAGCAGCGACGGCCGGTTACCGTTATCCTGCCATGGGTTTCTACCTCCAATGGCTCGACTTCAGCCACCTGCGGATGCGTGACAAGAACCACCCGTCGGACAAATATTCCTACGGACATATCGCCTCGGCAGGCTTTGTGTTGCACCAGACCTGTTGGACAAACGGACGTTGGAGTGGTCACATCAAGATGCAGGACGGTGCCGCCTATGTCTTCGACCCCGTCTATATCGTCCAAGGCAGTAACGTCATTGCCACTATGGCCAAACCCTGGCAGTTCCTGCTCGGCGTGGGTTGGTACTTCGACTATGAGTTGAGCCAGCACGGTGTCCTCTCTTTCGGTCCGCAGTTTACGCACATGAGCAACAGCGGATTAGGTGACTACAACACCGGCATCAACAACTTCTCGCTCAGTGTCGCCTACCGCTATCAAAAGAATGGTCGTAACCCCGTCTGCCCGAAGGAGGAAGCACTCCTGGAGAAGGATGGCAGCACCTTCCGCCCCCATCTCTACCTCAGCGGTGCGACAGGATTGGGTGGTGTCTATTTCGAACACTCAGAACGCGCCAACGGACAACTCACCGCCATGGCCGACGTCATGTACCGCCTCTCGCCCACCCACGGTGTCGGCTTGGGTATCGACTATTACCATTGCGCTCAACCCGACCGCTGCCACCGCACCGACTACGTCGGCATGGGCGTGAAGTATGACCACTGGTGGGGCGGTTTCGTCTTCCATGTGCAAGGAGGTGTCTATCTGAACGACCGCCGACCCATCAAGTGGAAGGGTATGTCCCGCTTCTACGAGAATATCGGCTACAAATATGTATTCCGTCGCACCCGCTCGGTCTCACCCTACATCGGGGTCTATACCAAGGGCAACGGCTTCAACGCCGAACAGATGGCTTTTTCCCTGGGTTGTATGCTTCACTAAGTGACATCGTCCGACAGCGTGACGCCAGTCTCCCTCCCGGAGGCTGGCGTCACGCTGTATATGGGTTGCCCTTTTTAACAATTGTACAAACACACCAATGGGCAATCCCTTAGGAAGGCAGGGTTGTTGTCCGACGGACTGTCAACATAACCCGATAATAATCAATCTTCGACATATTCCAGTATGTCCCCTGGTTGACAGTCAAGGGCCTGACAGATGGCCTCCAAAGTGGAGAATCGGACTGCCTTGGCCTTGCCCGTCTTGAGAACAGAGAGGTTGGCGGCCGTGATGCCAATCTTCTCGGCCAATTCCTGTGATGACATCTTACGCTTGGCCATCATCACATCTATATTTACGACAATGCTCATAGCTTCAGATGGTTAGTTTGTTGGTTTCTTCTGAACGAACTGCTGCCAGATAGAGCAGGGCTATGCAAAACACGATGACAGACGACCCTACAGACCATACCAAATAGTGAATACCCTTTATGATAGAACCCATCGTCACAGCTGTGAACGTGCTTACTACAATGGCCCACAGGAACGAAAATCCAGCGATACAGACCAAAAAATAGGCATTGCGCGCGTTGAAAAAATTGTCACGCTTCAAGCTGCGGATGCTGCAGATTGAAAATAAAATATACAATGAGTCGATGACAATGTTGCGGGCAGCAGACATCAGACCAGTGCCGAATACGTATAACGACACCCCTGTGCTCAAATCCAGATTCTCCTTGTTCTGCAAGGAATCGGACAACTGAGCACCTGAAAAAATGACTTCGATGAACATAAATACCATCGTCACACTCAATGCCCAATAGAGCAATGTTTTCAATTTATTGTTATTCATACTTTTATTCTTTTTATGGCCAATGTGCATCGGCCGTCATTATTATATTGTCAGTTCCTGCTCCTCCTTCAAGTCTTTGCCCATAAGGATCACCTGGGAAATAATCAAGAGGACAAAGCCGAGAATCATCGTCCATGAACCGGACTCGTTGTGATAGGCAATGTGATAATAGGCGATATGGAACGTCCGGCTGGCATAAAGATAGGCCAAATAGCCTATAAGGAATCCAAGCAGTTGGTAAACGACCAAGAGCCACCCCGTCCTTTCCATACCTTTTGAGACATCGGCCACGAAAACCTCGCCCTTGCGGATGCGGCGTGCAAGCTTGATGGCCAATACCACAATCCAGACAATCAGGATGAACTGCGGAACCACTGCAACGATGCCGAGAATCATCAATGGCCGATGTTCTTCCGATGACGCAGGCATCTTCAACTGCAGTTTTTCCATCTCCATCACGCAGGTTGTCTGCTGGCCGCCAAGAACCGCATCATGCCACGTGGATTGAACCATAGGATGAGTTCTGGTATAAGCCCTTACATACAAGGGCAGATTAATTGTCGTCTTGTAGTGGGTCACCACGCCACCTTCAATGCTATCCTGCGTGTAGAAGTCGGTCGGCATAGGGACGAACTCCAACTTGTCATCATCGGCAACATCTTCATGATCCGTATGAAAGGAAAAGACACTCGTAACAATTGTTGCCAGAAGGAACACAACCAGCAGGGTGCTGTAAATCTTCAACTTTTTCATTAGATAGTATTGTTTAAGATGATTAATGTAATTTGATTCGATAATAATTTATCGTTTTTCGATATGCAAAGATATATCATCCACTGCAAAAGACACCTTTTTTACAACAAATAATTATCTAA
>JAEEGK010002160.1_pt1 | contig 49117 bp, 29 predicted proteins | sample 8958771 | NCBI WGS metagenome assembly JAEEGK01 (sample SAMN16246547, study PRJNA631951) | gut metagenome | biome: gut microbiome; feature: rumen; material: SC-attached | host: Bos | place: Iran: Karaj | collected 2018-10 | reverse complement strand
GCATTCTCCGCAACCGCAGCCGGAGCCTCCTCACCGGATTCGGCGTATTCTGGGGCGTGTTCATGCTCATGCTCCTCACCGGCGGCGGCCAGGGCCTGAAGGACCTGCTGGTGCAGAATTTCGAGGGCTTCGCCCAGAACACCTGCATCGTCGCAACCGGCACGACCACCAAGCCTTACAAGGGCTTCAAGAAGGGCCGTACCTGGGACCTGGAATATGCCGACGTGGACCGGCTCAAGGCGATGGTGCCGGAACTGGAGACCGTCTCCCCCACTGTCAGCCTGTGGGGAAAATCCGTCACCCGGGACGAGAACACCTCTTCCCGCGCCGTGGTGAAAGGCGTCCGGGCCGAGCACAACCGCATCGAAACACCGAGACTGAAATACGGCCGGTGGATCAATGATGCCGACAACCTGCAGGAACGGAAAGTGTGCGTAATCGGCAAGCGCGTCTATGAGGAACTCTTCCCGGAAGGCGGGAATCCTACCGGGAAACGCATCAGCATCGACGGAAGTTACTATACCGTCATCGGCGTGGACTGGAAGGACAGCAACGGCATCGCCATCAACGGCCGGCCTTCAGACGCGGTTTACATCCCCATCAACCAGGCTCGCAGGGCCTACAACCTGGGCAATACGGTCCACCTCCTCTGCTTCACGGCGAAGGAAGGGATTACGATGAGCGATGTCACGCCGCGCGTGCGGGAGATCATTGCGCGCCAACACTTTATCGAGCCGACGGACGAGCAGGCGATGTTCCTGCTGAACACCCAACTCATCTTCGGCATCGTGGACAACCTGTTCAAGGGCATCAACTTCCTGATCTGGCTCATCGGACTCGGAACCCTGCTGGCCGGCGTCATCGGCGTGTCCAACATCATGATGGTGTCGGTGAAGGAGCGGACCACCGAGATCGGCATCCGCCGGGCCATCGGCGCCACCCCGAACCAGATCCTCGGGCAGATCATCTCCGAGAGCATCGTCCTCACCCTCGTGGCGGGCATGATCGGCATCGTGTTCAGTGTCCTCATCCTCGCCGGCGTGGAACTGGCGATGACCACGGACGGCGTCCTGAAGGCCGCCTTCCAGGTGCCCTTCGGCACCGCGGTCCTCGCCGCCCTCCTCCTCACCGTCCTCGGCGTCCTCGCGGGCCTGATGCCCGCCCTCCGCGCCATGCAGATCAAACCCGTGGACGCCATGCGTGATGAATAATAAAACAAACATCATATGAAAAAATTCGGTAGAATCCTGACCATCCTCCTCGTGGCTGCCGTGTTCATCGGCACCTTCGCGTACCTGTTCCAGCGTTCGCGCCCGAAGGAGATCAAGTACGAGGAGTTGACGCCCGCGATGGGCACCATCTCCAAATCCACGGTCGTCACGGGCAAGATCCAGCCCCGGGACGAGGTGAACGTGAAGGCCCAGATCAGCGGCATCGTGGCCGAACTGTACAAGGAAGCCGGCCAGACGGTCGAGAAGAACGAGGTGATCGCCAAACTCAAGGTCATTCCCGAGATGAGCCAACTCAGTTCCGCCCAGAGCCGGGTGCGCCTGTCCGAAGTGAACCTCAAGCAGGCCCAGACCAACTATGAGCGCGAGAAGAAACTCTTCGACCAGCAACTGGTGAGCGCCGAGGCCTTCGACCAGGTGGCCCAGTCCCTCAAGCAGGCGACGGAAGAGTACAACGCCTCCGTGGAATCCCTGGAAATCATCCGGGACGGCGTCTCTTCCTCCAACAAATCCGGCAGTTCCACGCTGGTCCGTTCCTCGGTCGCCGGCCTGATCCTGGACATCCCCGTGAAGGTGGGCAACACCGTCATCAACTCCAACACCTTCAACGACGGTACCACCATCGCCACGGTCGCGGACATGGACGACCTGATCTTCGACGGCAACATCGACGAGACCGAGGTGGGCCGGGTCCATATCGGACTGCCCGTGCGGATCACCGTCGGCGCCCTGCAGGATGTCGCCTTCGACGCGGCCCTGGAGTACATCTCCCCGAAGGCCACGGAGTCCGGCGGAACGAACCTCTTCGAGATCAAGGCGACCGTCAAGGTCCCCGACGACATCACCATCCGCTCCGGTTACAGCGCCAACGCCGAAATCGAACTCCAGCGGGAGGAGAACGTCCTCACCATCCCCGAAAGCGCCATCCAGTTCGAGGGCGAGCGTACCTTCGTGTATATCGTCAAGGCCGATGGCACCTATGAGGAGCGGGATGTCAAGACCGGCCTTTCCGACGGGGTGGACATCGAGATCAAGGAAGGCCTCTCCCTCGGGGAGAAGGTCCGCGGCAACCAGATCCTGGACGACAAGAAAAAGTAGTGCCATGAAACGACTCCTTCTCCTCGCGGCGCTGCTTGCGCCCGTCCTTTCCTCCGCCCAGGACCTCCGTCATCCCTGGACACTCCAGGAATGCCTGGACTGGGCCCTGGAACACAACCTCACCGTGAAGCAAAGCGCACTGAACGTTTCCCAACGGGAAATCCAGTTGAACACGTCCTCGAACAGTTGGCTTCCGAACCTGAGCGGTTCGGTAAACGAGAGCCTCAGTTTCGGCCGCGGCCTCACCGCCGACAACACCTATACCTCCGCGAACACCACCTCCACGGGCTTCTCCATCGGCGGCGGCATGAATCTCTTCGACGGCCTGGCCACGCCGAACAACATCGCCCTGGCGCGCCTGAACCTGGAAGCCGCCACCGCCGACCTGGAACGCGCCCGGGATGACATCCGCGTGGCCGTCGCCAGGGCCTATGTGCAGGTGCTGTATGATTACGAGATCGTGGAAGTGGCCCGCAAGCAGATCGAACTGGACGATGCGCAGGTCGCCCGGCTGGAAGCGATGGCCGCTACGGGCAAGGCCGCGCAGGCCGAAGTCTCCCAGCAGAAGGCTTCCCGTGCCCAGAGCGGCGTCACCCTCGTGCAGGCGGAGAACAACCTCCGGCTCGCCCTGCTGGACCTGGGCCAACTGCTGGAATTCCCCACCTCCGAAGGCTTCTCCGTGGAAAGGCCCGCCGTGGAAGTGGAGGAAATCCTCCTGGACATGCCCGAGCGCATCTTTGCCGACGCCGTGGACGTCCGTCCCGCCGTCCGGGCCGAGGAAATCCGCCTGAAAGGGACGGAACGGTCCCTGAAGATCGCCCAGGCGGCCCAGTACCCGTCCCTGAACCTGAGCGGCGGCGTGGGCACGAACTATTACACCACCAGTAACCCCGCCTATCCGCAGGACAAGTTCTTCGACCAGTTGTCCCACAACTTCAGCCCGTACATCGGCGTATCGATGAACATCCCCATCTTCACGCGGTTCCAGACGCGGAACAACATCCGCAGCGCCCGGCTGAACCAGGAACTCCAGCAGATCCAACTGGACAAGGCGAAGCAGAGCCTGTACAAGGAAATCCAGCAGGCCTGGTCCAACGCCGTGGCGGCGCAGGCTAAATTCCGCTCCTCCTCCGAAGCCGCGACGGCCGCCGAGGACGCCTTCCGCCTGGTCCAGGCGAAGTATGAGAACGGGAAAGCCACCATCACGGAATTCAACGAATCCCGGAACCAACTCCTCAAGACCCGTTCCGACCGGGTCCAGGCCACCTACGAATACCTCTTCCAGAGCCGCCTGCTGGACTTCTACCGGGGAGATGCGTTGCAGTTGTAGGGTTTTCTTCGTATTTTTGCGTTATGATTGCGCAAGAAACCATCGACGAAGCCGTCCGGCGGCTGTTTTCCACGATTGAATTCACCCGGGAGCCGGAGGGGCTGTACGACCCGCTCCGGTATATGGTCGCCATCGGCGGGAAGAGGCTGCGGCCGAAACTCTGCCTGACCGTTTACAGCCTGTTCAACGATTCGTTCGGCCCGGAAATCCTGGGGCCGGCCGCGGGCCTGGAGGTGTTCCATACCTTCACCCTCATCCACGACGACATCATGGACCGGTCGCCCCTGCGGCGCGGGAAGGAGACCGTGTGGAAGAAGTGGTCCCCGGACACCGCCATCCTGTCCGGCGACGTGATGTGCATCGACGCGTACAAGCGCATCGCCCAGGCGCCGGAGAATTCGCTGAGCGCGGTCCTGGACCTGTTTTCCACCACCGCCGCCCAGGTGTGCGACGGTCAGCAATATGACATGGACTTCGAGCATGTGCGGGCCGTGTCCATGCGCGAGTACCTGAAGATGATCGGCCTCAAGACCGCCGTCCTCATCGCCTGCTCGGCCAAGATGGGCGCGCTCATCGCCAGCGCCCCGGCAGAGATTTGCGAAGGCTTGTATAACTACGGCTACAACCTGGGTCTTGCGTTCCAGGTGGCCGACGACTATCTGGACGCCTATGGCGACGAGAAGGTGTTCGGCAAGCCCATCGGCGGGGACATCGTGAACGGGAAGAAGTCCTGGCTCACGGTCCGCGCGATGGAAAAGGGCGCAAAGGGCATCGCAGAAGCCCTCGAGGCAGACCTTTCCCCTGCGGAGAAGATCGCCACCGTGATGGACCTTTACGATTCGGTCCATGTGGCCGAGGACGCCCGCGAAACCGTCGCCCGCTTCCATGAGAAAGCGCTCGCCGCCGCGGAGAAAGTGACCGGCATCGGCGGCTACACCGTCCTCAAGCGCTTTGCCGACGACCTGGTGGACCGCGTGAAATGAGGCCGGAGGAACTGGAGATCATGGCTCCGGCGGGGAGTTTCGAAAGCCTCGCCGCCGCCGTCGAAGGCGGTGCCGATTCGGTCTATTTCGGCATCGGCCACCTGAACATGCGGTCGCACTCCGCGAACAATTTCAAGGCGGAGGACCTGCCGGAAGTGATGCGCATCTGCCGCGCCTACGGGCTCAAGGCCTATCTCACCCTGAACATCACCCTGTACGGTGAGGAGTTGGACGAGGCCCGGCGTGTGCTGGACCTGGCGAAGGAAACCGGCGTCAACGCCGTCATCGCCTCCGACATGGCCTGCATCTTGTATGCCCGCAGCATCGGCCTGGAAGTCCATATCTCCACCCAACTCAGCATCTCCAACGTGGAGGCCCTGCGTTTCTACGCCCAGTTCGCCGATGTCGTCGTCCTGGCGCGGGAACTTCGGCTGGAGCAGGTGAAGGACATCCACGAAACGATTGTGCGCGAGCACATTACCGGCCCCTCCGGGAACCTCGTCCGCATCGAGATGTTCGCCCACGGGGCCTTCTGCATGGCCGTTTCCGGCAAATGCTACCTTTCCCTCGCGGCCTATGGGGAAAGCGCGAACCGCGGCTCCTGCATGCAAGTCTGCCGTCGCGGATACCATGTCACCGACGAGGAGACCGGCTTCGACCTGGTGGTGGACAACAAGTACATCATGTCCCCGAAGGACCTGTGCACCATCGAGTTCATGGACAAGATCATCGACGCCGGCGTGAAAGTGTTCAAGATCGAGGGCCGCGCCCGGGCCGCCGACTACGTGAAACGCGTCTCGTCCTGCTACCGCCGGGCCGCCGATGCCGTCTGCGACGGTACCTACACCCCGGAACTGGCGAAATCCCTGAAAGAAGAACTCGCCGGCGTGTTCAACCGCGGCTTCTGGGACGGTTACTACCAGGGCGCCCGCCTGGGCGAATGGAGCGCCGTCTATGGCAGCCAGGCCACCCGCAGGCGGGAATACGTGGGCAAGGTCACCAACTGGTTCAACCGCATCGACGTCGCCGAGATCCGCGTCGAGACCGGCACCATCCGCGTGGGCGACGAAATCGCCTTCATCGGCAGGACCACCGGCTGCGTGGAGATCAGGGTCGATGACATGCGCGTGGACCTCAAACCCGTCACAGAAGCCCCCAAGGGCGTTTTCTGCTCCGTCGCCGTCCCGGTGGCGGACCAGCCCGTGGACCATATCAACGACCACCCCGCGAAAGAGACGGACGAACGCATCCACCCCCGTCGCGGGGACAAGGTGTTCAAGTGGGTCGAGGATTAGAACTTCACCACCACCTTCACCGGGAAATGGTCGGACAGCGTGGCCGTTCCCTCCGTCAGGACCTCCGAGGAGATGACCTCCACGGGGACGGCGTCCTTGTAGGCGAAGACGAAGTCGATGCACTTGCGGGGGTTCGTGGTGGAGTAGGTGAAATCCGTTCCCGAGAGTTGGGTCCAGCCGGTACGCATCAGCCGGAGGGTCTCGCTGTCCGGTTCGGCGTTGAAGTCGCCGCACAGGAAGACGGGCTTCTTCGCCCCGGCATAGACGGCCTTGAACCAGTCGTTCAGAGCCTCCACCTGGACCCGCTGGGACATTTCCCCGACATAGTCCAGATGGACCGAGGCGAAGACGCAGCGGTCCGTCTCCACGACCGCGATGCTGCGCGGTTCGGAACCGTCGGACTTGGGCAGATGGACCTTGTACCGGGAAATCACCTTGTCACGGGAGACGACTCCGTTTCCATAGGCGCCGCCCGCATAGGGGAAGGCCGATGCGAACTGGAAGGACCAGTCCCCCAGTTCGCCGGCCAGTTCCCGCAGTTGGAACGCGGCATGACGGCGGTTGCAACTGTCCAGTTCGTTGAGAGCCACCAGCGAGGCGCCCGTGTTGCGGATCAGGTCGGCCACCTGCGGGGTGGTGTCGTCCTCGTACTTGGAGAAGACGCCCACATTGTAAGAAAGAAGCGTCATCGTGACGGGCTCCTTCGACTTTCCACAGGAAAGGAGGGCCAGGGCCAGGAGGAAAAAGACTGTCGGCTTATTCATGGACCAGGATGAAATGGGAGCCTACCAGGCGCTCGCCTTTCGCGTCGGTGGGCCGGTTCACGACATGGGTTTGCGGATCGCCTTCGCCGGCGATGACGAGGGTGGAGGAACCGCCGCCGTCCATGTTCAAGGCATAGCGCGGATTGAAGTTCTTCTTCAGGAACCGGGTGAGTTCCCGGGCGGACATCCCTTCGCTCACCCCCGCCCGACGGCCGTCCACGACGACCATCAGGAAGTGGTTGTCCCCTGTCAGCGCAACGGCGGTCCGGGGATGGCGGACGCCCTGGTGGCGGTGGGGATCCTCATAATCGTATCGGCTCACGTCCGTCTGGAAGCCCGCGAAACTCTCGCCCACGGGGTCGTAGTCGTCGATGAGCATCGGCGCGCTGGAAAAGATGTTCGGCGCCGTGCTGGTGGAATAGAAGGTCCGCTGCTCATCGACCGTCTTCCCTTTCCCATCGGCGGAAATCGTCACCCGGGTCCCGCCGTCGGTATAGACGGCCCCTTCGTTCTTCCAGTTGGGAACGCCGGTGGACATCACCGTATTGTTGGGCATACAGGTCACGTATTCCCCATCGACCTTCACGACCACGGAAGCAGGCTCGTAGCAGGCGTTCATCGCCACGACGGCTCCCTTGTGATCCTTGAACACGTCGGACGTCCGCTTATCCGGCAAGGTGGCGGAAAACTTGAGCGCGTAGCCCGGCACCGACATGTCCCAGTCAGCGATGAAAACCCGCTGCGCAGCACCGTCCATGGAACCTTCGAACCGGCGGTAGGTCAGGCCGGGCGCCACTTCGGTGACGGTCCATCCCTTCTCTTCGGGACGGAACACGAACTGGTCCGTGCGCGCCTTCAGGTAGGCTTTCACATCGTCCCAGCGATAGTACGGGAAACCTTCCAGGTCACCCAGATGCGCCTCTTCCCCATTGAGGAGGACCTTCACGAGGGTGTCCCCGGTCCTGCCCTTGCGGGGATTGAAGAAGATGAACTGGATGTTGGCGGCCATCGGGGAACGGAAGGTCTGGAACCAGTACACCAGGTCGTCCGGATCCGCCGGGGCCCGGTCGAAGCCGTCCAGGTCCATGATCAGTTCGAGCGCCATCACCACGTGGTCGTGGCCGTAGCGGAGGTCGGCGCCGCGGCTGCCCGCGGCCAGCCTCTGCGTCGCCTTCTCCACCATGTCGTCCACGATGGAGGAGCAAGGCGTGCGATAGGCATGGTACTCGCGGAAACGCTCATAATTGTCCGTCTCCCAAAGGGTGGCGAACTCCTCCACCGTGAAGAAGTCCTTCACGTCCAGCCGGATATCCTGCGGCAGGCTGTTCATGCCGGCCACGAACATGTACAGATGGAAGAACACATTGTACGGATTCCGCTGCCCCAGGGCCTTCTCCGGGTTCTTGAAGAAGCGGGCCAGGACATCCTTGTAGTTCGGGAAATGGCGGAGGAAGAACCGCTCGGAACTTTCCGGATAAGGGAAGACCTCCTCGGGGCCCTGGTACTTGAACGGGTTCGAACCCTGGTTGGGCCGGGTCGCCTGCACGTCCGTGATGCCCTGGTGCTCATAGACCGTCGTCTCCGGCGCCAGGCGGGACAGGGCCGCGCAGCAGGAGGACATGCTCATGATGGAACGGACCGACGGAGAAGAGCAGGCATCGACGGAACTCCCCTTCCCGAACACGGTCGGGTAGTTCTTCACCATCGTCCGGGCAATCTCCTGGTGCTGGTTCCAGCCGATTTCGGTGAGGTCGCCCACCCGGTACTGCACATACTCCCAGAACGGTTCCAGGTCGGCGAGAAGTTGCTCGCCGCGGGCCGTCAGATTGCCTTCCTTCCGGCCTTCGGCAAGCATGTTCAGGATGATGGAATAGGCGTCTCCGGTATAGGCATACCGGGAACCGTGACGGCCGTAATGGCTGATATAGACGGCTTCATACCCCTTCGGAACGGGGGTCAATGCTTTCGGGGACAGGTCCAGCAGACAGTCCAGTCCGGAGGACTTGTTCCAGTCCGCACGGACTTCCTCCCGGACGCCGAGGCGCTGGGCGCCGGCCGTCACACTCATGAGCAGGGAAAGAACCAGGATCAGGTGTTTTTTCATTTTTCAGTTTGGTCAAAAGGTTTCATACAAGTCGATGGCATTGGAGAACCGACGCTCCAGGTCGGCGAATGGATAGAGGCCGTCGGCATTGGCCGAAAGCCCCTTCAGACGCAGTTGGAGCGCCATCGGAGGGTTGTCCGGGGAGAGGATGGACACGTTCCGGAGTTGGTCGGCGGAAGCATAGACGAGCCAGATGTCGGCATACAGTTTCCCATCCCGCCCGCGGAACTTCTCGAAGAGAATCTTTCCGCCGATGGGGGTTTTCGTCTCGATGGCCCCGGGGGCGCTGTACGGTTCCACACCGAGCGCCGCGAGGACGCTGCCGATGTTGGAGTCGTGGCCGCAGAGGAAGGCGAACTTCCGGCCGGGTTTCCGGAGTTCCGCCAGGAGTTCCCGGAGCATCGGATGCGCCACATTCGTTGCCACGCTGGGTGTGGCGAACAGCAGTTCCAGGTACCATTCTTTCACCGCGGAGATGTCGGCCCAGTCCTTCTCGGACAACTTATCTCCGAATCCGGCTTTCCCCGCGTCCGGCTCCTCGTAATACTGGAGCGTCAAGGCATCCGAGGCGGAGCAGGCCATCTTCAGGCCGCCGGTCATGATGGGCTCCTTGTTCAGTTCGAAACGGACGGCCGAGGGAAAGGCTCCGAACGCTGTCGTATCGTGGCGGGCCGCCGGGCTGGACTTGATATCCAGGACTTTCTCGAGGAGCGCATATTTCGCTTTCAGCGGACCGTCCGGACCGCCCATGGCGAACATTTCCGCATACGCCTTCGTGAGAAAGCGGTCGGAAAGTTTGGTAATCTGGGGGTTGAAGACCGGATCCATCGTTCCCAGCGGCGTATGCTGCTCCACGTCGACATCGGCCATCGGGAACATCCCGGCGGCGAAGGCGCGGGCAGTAGCGCGGGTGCGCTGGATGGAATTGGCGTAGAAGCGGACACTGCCCGCTTCAGGAACGCCGTTCTTGGTGAAGAAGCCTTCGCCCACGAGCCACTCCCGGAAGAACTGGCCCATTTCCATCTCCAAGGTGCCGCCCCGGAGCGACAGTTCGCCGGGAGCGGAACTCCAGTCGAACCATTCGTGCGGGGTGATCCGCGACAGCACGGACCCCGGTCCGCTGAGAGGTGACCGGATGTTGTGCCTGCTCAGGATGACCAGTTCCTCCCGCGCGTAGCGGTCGGCGAAGCCGGCCGGGCGCTGCATGAAGGCACTGCCTTCGGGGGCAGCGCCTCCCGGCGCGAGCCGGGGGCTGCAGGCGGCAAGCAAGAGGACTGCCGCCGCAAAGACGGACAACCGTTTACTCATTTCCTGGCGTTCTCTTCAAGGACTTTCTTCAGGATGGGTTTGATCACTTTCTCCATCTCCGTGTAGCCGGCGGCGTTGGGATGGATGGAATCCTTCTGATACGCCTTCTTCAGCCCCTGCTGCTCATCCACCAGCACGGAATAGTAGTCGGCATAGGCGATGCCGGCCCCTCCAACCCAATCCTTGATCATCCCGTTCAGCACCGGGATGTGTTCCTCGGGCCGGAAATCCGGGACCTTGGGGAAACTGTTGGAAGGCGGCACCGACCCGACGATGACGGGAATCCCGGCATCGAGGGCCATCTTCGCCATCTTCTTGAGGCGTTCCAGGATGGATTCGGCCGAACTGGCGGCGATGTCGTTGGTCCCGCCTTCAATGACCACGCAGTGCGGGTCCAGGTCGATGACGTCGGCCTTGAAGCGGGCGAGCATGTCGCCGGTCTTGTTGCCGCTGATTCCCTTGTTCACATAGTCGTTGGACGAGAAGAACTCCGGGTGTCCCACGCCTTCCACGTTCCACTGCCAGGTGATGCTGTCGCCGATGAAGACGGCCACGGGGCCCTGATGCCGCGTGTCGATGGAAGGCTGTTCCGGGTCCGGCGGCGGAGGCAGGTCCGGACCCGAGCCTTTCTGGCAGGACACTGCCAGGAACGCCCCTGCAGCCACCAGGACTGCAAGCGATAGATTCCGGATACGCTTCATCAGTTCTTCACCACGTAAAAGAAGGTCGGCACGGAGCGTTCACCGGTATGGTCCGGAACGTCCTTCACCTCGTCGGAATCCGTCGGATAGTTCACCACGTGGGTGGACGGGTCGCCCTGACCCTGCACGCACATCGTGGAAGAACCGCCGCCGTCCAGGTTCAGCGCATACTGCGCATTGAAGTTCGTCACCAGGAACTGGGTCACCTCTTTCGCGGACATTCCCCGGCTCACCGAAGGACGGCGGCCGTCGATGACCACGAGCAGCAGGTGGTTGAACTCATTCTTGGCGATGACGGTGCGGGGATGCGTATTGGTGCTCTGGTGGACATACGGATCCTCCGAGTTACCGGACGCCTTGGGGTACCGGGTGATGAACGTCTCCCCCACCGGCTCATAATCGTAGATGAGCATGGGCGCACTGGAAAGGAGGTTGGGATTCCTGGAATCCTGGGCCAGTTTCATATACGCCTTCTGCTGGTCGAGATAGGAGAGACCTTTCCCGGTATAGTCGAAACGGACATCCCGGGTACCGTCCAGAATCACGCAGCCTTCGTTCTTCCAATTGGGCACGCCGGTGGTGCCGATGGTGCTGTTGGGCATCATGAACGCCGTGCGGCCATCCACGCGGATGACGATGGATTCCCGCTCGTAGCCCGCGTTCATGGTCACGATGGCTTTCTTGTCCTTCATGACCGCAGACGCCGTGGAACGGTTGTCATACAGGGCCAGTTTCACGGAATAGTCCTTGTTGGACAGGTCCACGTCGGTGACGAAGACCCGCTGCGGAGACTTGGTGACGGGGTCGGTGCCGGAGAAGGTGAAATACCGGATTCCGTCCTCGATGGCCGTGGAAGTCCAGCCGGTACCGGAAGGATAGACTTCCTTGCCCCGGTTGGCGTCCCAGGGGTGCGTTTCCGTACCTCCGCCTTCGCCGCCTTGTCCGCCCTGTCCTCCCTGTCCACCCTGTTCACCGCCGGAAGGCGGCGGAATCAGGTCGGGAAGCGGGTCCTTCCCCCCGCAGGACCAGACCAGCAGGGGGATGGATACCGCAATCAGATAAAAGAGTTTCCGTTTCATGCTACTTCAGTTTGGGGGCGTCTCCGCTGAGATCCCACACCTCGGCGGACCAGCCCAGATTCGTAGCCTGGGCAGAAATCGTGCCTTCGTTGCCGGCATAGTTGTCCTTGACCTCCCCGGCGCCTTCCACGACGGTACCGGCGAACGGAAGGGTCGCGTTCCAGCCGATGCAGGCGGAAATGGAGGCGCTGTCCACATCCACGCGGCCGGCGAAGATACCGGTATTCTCATGGGTACCGCTCACCGTCCCGGCCGCATAGCAGCGCTCGACGACGATCAGTCCCTTGGCAATGCCGATGAAACCGCCGATCTCCGTCTGGTCACCTCCGATGACATCCATCGTGGAGTAACTGTCCGCTATCCGGCAGGACAGCGATGCATTTCCCTCCGGATAGCCGGCAAAACCGGCGACATGACCGCCGTTCGCCGTGATGGAACCGCCGATGACCGCGCACTTGTTGATGTCGGGGGCATAGTTCACGCCCACGAAACCAGCGGAGTTGAGACCGCCCTGGATGGTGGCGTTCTCCACGGTGCAATGCGTGAACACGGCCCCTTCGAAACGGCCGGCCTGGCCGACGAAGCCGCCTACACGCTGGGAGGAAGGTGCGTTGATGACCGCATCCTTCACCGTGCAGCGCTCGAACACGGTCGCCTTGTTCATGTTTGCGGCGAAACCGCCCGCATACCGCTTCGCGGCGGTATGGTTGATGGTGACGCCCTCCGCGGAGCAGTCTTCGAAACGGGCCCCGGCACAGTCCGGAACGCCCACGAAGCCACCCACATTGTCAACGGAAGAGGTGACCGTCGAGTTGAGGATGTGGCAGTCGGAGACCGTGGTGGCCACGGCCACCTGGCCGATGACACCGCCCAGGTAGGCTTCGCCCGTGATGGTGGAGTTCTTGACCGTGACGCCCGTCAGGGAGCAGGGTGCCAGGTTCTTGTTCGTGCCCAGATAACCGGCTGCGACACCTGCCTTGTTGTTGCCGGCATGGATGTCGGCACCGTCGAAGGTGACATCCTTGAGCGTGCCGTAGAGGACGCCCGCGAAACTCGCATAGGCCGTAGGCTCGGTGATGGTGAGCCCCTTGATGGTCTTGCCGTTACCGTCGAAGTCGATGAACCTGTCGAAACTGCCTTCCGCGTTGAGCGGGACCCACTCGGCCCCGGAGAGATCCACATCCCGGACCAGCCGGAAATACTTCGTTTCCCCGCTGACCAGGTCGCCGCGCACGGCGCGGAGGGCGGTCGCATCGGCGATAAGCCAGGGCGATTCGGCCGTTCCTTCACCGCCGGCATAGTGGCCGGTGCCCGACCAGCCGGTGGCGTCCAGGACGATGGTGTTCACCTTGCCGGGCAGGAGGGAGGCCTCCGCCGGCAGGGTGACGCTGCGCTGCCAATGGTTTCCGCCATCGGCGACGACCACGACGTTCAGCGTGGAACCGGCCGGAACCTTGACTTCCTGCCAGGGCAGGGTCATCCAGGCCGTGAGTACCCGGTCTTCACCCAATGTGACATCTTTCAACGCCAGGGAGAGCGAAGCCGTCCGGGTACCGTCGTTGTCGGCGCAGAATACCGGATCGTCGGCCATGAGGGCCACGCTTTCCGGAGCGGTGATCCCTTCCGGCAGGGTGAGGGCGAACTTGAGGACGCCGCTCTGCCGGAAAGCACCCTTGTGCTCCGTCGCCCAGGCGTCGCTGAATTCGAAGGTCTCGAACGCATCGACCCCGGACAGGAGGGCGCAGTACTCCAGATGGTCCATCGACCCGTTTCCCGTCTGGACCTGGCCGGTCCAGGCGGCCGCCTCCCACTCCGCGACGGAGCCGTAGGTGCCGGGATACAGGATGGAGAAAACGTTGCCGGCCACCGGCTTTCCGGTGAAGTCGGCCTGATGGGCCGTGAAGCCGTCTTCGATGTCGAACACGGACGCGTTCACGCCTACGACGGTAATCTGGTCCCTTTCCTCCCAGTTCCAGGAAAGGCCCGCTTCCTTCGCCCCGGCGGCCACACGGGTCGCCGGACCGTCAGGAATGGAAGCCGAGATGGTGATGGTCCCGGACTCGGGGACAAGGGCCGGTTCCACGGCCTTGTTGCAGGAGAACAGCAGCGGAAGAAGGGCCGCCGCCCATGCGCAGATGGAATAGTCAGTTTTCATGATCGGTCCTCCTTCTTAAATGAACGGGTTTTCGTCAAAGTCACCGAGTTGGCCGTTCGAACCGGCCTGGTCCACCACGAGCGGGGGCTGTCCCACGTGGACGGGATAGTCACCGCTGAAGTCCCAGACTTCGGAAGACCAGCCCAGTTCCTGGGCGACCTGCGACAGCGTCTTGCCGGCCGCCGCGGCCTTGCCGTGGTACGGGAAGTTGTAGTTCGCACCTTCCACCTCCACGACCACGAGCGGCGTCTCCTCGGAGGCGTTCTCCTGGTCGTACAGACCGAAGAGGTCGGAGTAGTCCACGAAGTCGAGGTCGGGCCTGCGGACGCAGTCAGTCAGGAAGTTGTGCGTGGCGGTGAAACCGACGACGGCGCCGCCGCTGTAGTGGGACATGTCGCCGGGCGTCACGCTGGCGGCCCGGACGAAGGTGTTCCAGGCGACGCTCTTCTCGACCACGTTCTTGGGCATGCGGCCGGTCATGTTGTCACCCTTGTCCTGGTTGCAGTGCCCGGCGATGCCGCCGAGGGCGAAGTTCGCCGTCACGGCCGCGACCGAGAAACTGTTGTAGATGGCGCTCTCATCCTTGATCAGACCGCCGCAGATGCCGCCGACGCGCTGGTTGCCGATGACCGTACCGGCCGTCCAGCAGTCGCGGACGACGGCCTTGCCGCCGTCATAGCCGAACAGGCCGCCGACATAGTTCCTGTCGGACGTGACCTTGCAGAACGCGGAGGAAGCCGTGACATTGGCATTGCCCAGGATACCGAACATGCCGCCCACGCCGGTCTTGTTGCCGGTGAGGGTCACGGAGCCATCGACATGGACGCGGAGCACTTCCGCGTGCTTGTCACCGGTACCGGCGTAACCGCCGATGATGCCGCAGGCGCTGTTCGCCGTACCGACGATCTTAGCCTTGGAGAAGGTCACGTCGTGGCAGGTGCCGAACAGGACACCGAAGAAACTCGGATAGTTCCCGCCGTAATCGCAGGTGAAGTTGGAGATGGTGTGACCGTCGCCGTCGAAGTCGATTTCCTTGTCGTACGGGGAGGCGTAGTTGAGCGGTTCCCAGCCGGTGACCTCGGCCATGTCGATGTCGGCCACGAGTTTGAACCAGCGCTTCTCTCCGCCCTTCAGGTCATCCCGCATGTACCCCAGTTGGGTGGCGTTGGAGATGAGCCAGGGTTCGGCCTCAGTGCCCTTGCCGCCGTCGTAGCGGCCGGCGTCGAACCAACCCGTCCCGTCGAGGGTGATGGTGTTCACGAAACCGCTCCTCAGGACCTTCTCATCGGCCAGGGTGATGTCGCGGAGCCAGGTCTTCTCCCCGGCCGCCACCGCGAAGGAAAGGACGGTGCCGGCAGGCAGGGTCTCATCGAACCAGGAGGTGGTCATCCAGGCGGTGAGGACGAGGTCCTCGCCCAGGATGACATCCTCCAGGCCCAGGTTCAGTTCCGCGGAGAGCGCCTCGCCGTTTCCGGTGTGGAAGAGCGGCGTGGCCGTGGAGACGGTGACCTTGTTCACGGTCTCCGTTCCGGCCGGCAGGGTGAGTTTCAACTTGAGGACGCCGCCCTGCTTGAAGGAACCGCCGTGGGCGGCCGCCCAGTCGGCACCGAACGCGAAGGTGTCGAAGGCATCCACGTCGGAAAGGACGGCGAAGTACTTCAGATGCGCCTTGGAGTCGTTGCCTTTCTGGACCTGGCCCTCGAAGGTCAGGGCTTCCAGGCCGGAAAGGGAAGTCACCGTTCCCGGATAGATGATGGTATAACTGTCACCCGAAACCGGTTTGCCGGTGAAGGTGGCCTGCTGGGGGCCGAATCCTTCATCGATGTCGAACACGGAAGGCATGGTGCCGATGACCGCGATCTTGTCCCCGGCCTCCCAGGACCAGGAAAGACCGGTCTCGGCATCGCCGGCGGCGACGCGGGTTCCGGGCTGGTCCGGGATGGAAGCCGTGATGGTCACCGTATTATCGGGGAGAGACTCCGCCGCCTTGTTACAGGAAAGCGGCAGCAACGCTGCGCAGAGGATGTAGGCTATTCTTGTTTTCATGACGGTCGCAGTTTAATAGATATCATTCTCACCGTAGCCCGGAAGTTGGCCCTGTCCGTGGGCGTCTTCCTCAGGCACCACCTCCGCATTGGCCTTGAGCGTGGGAACGGCGCCGCTGAAGTCCCAGATATCGGCGCTCCAGCCCAGTTCCTTCGCCACCTGGGACAGGGTCTTCCCTGCCTCGGCGGCACGGCCGTGGTACGGATAATTGTAATTGGCGCCTTCCACCTTGTTCACCACCAGCGGCATGTCCGGAGAGGCGTTGCCCTGGTCGTACAGGGTGAACATGTCGGAGTAGTCCTGGAAGTCCAGGTCGGGACGGCGGACGCAGTCGATCAGGTAGTTGCGTACGGAAGTGAAACCGATAACGGCACCGACGCTGTAGTGGCTCACGTCACCGGGAGTCAGCGTGGTCGCATGGACATATCCGTTCCAGGCGATGCACTTGGAGAACACGTTGTCCGGACGGGATTCCTCCGGGGTGCCGCTCTTCTGGTCCAGGTTGCAGTGGCCGGCGATGCCGCCGAGGGCGAATCCGGCATTGACCTCGCTGAGGGAGTAACAGTTGACGACGGAACTCTCGTTCTTGATGAGACCGCCGCAGATGCCGCCGACGCGCTGGGCACCGGTCACGGAACCGGCCGTCCAGCAGTTGGACACCTCGGACTTGCCGCCGTCGTAGCCGAACAGGCCGCCCACATAGTTGTACCCGGAGGTAACCACGCAATCGGCGGAAGACGCGGAAACCGTGGCGTTGCCCAGGATGCCGGCCAGGCCGCCGATACCCGTCTTGTTGCCCTTGAAGTCCACGACGCCCTGGACATGTACCCGCGTAATCTCCGCATGCTTGTCACCGGTGCCGGCATAGCCGCCGATGATGCCGCAGGCGCTGTTGGCGGAACTGGTCACATAGGCATTGGTGAAGGTCACGTCGTGGCACTTGCCGTACAGCACGCCGAAGAAACTGGCGTAGTTGGTGAAGTCCACGCTGAAGTTGGAGATCGTATGGCCGTCGCCGTCGAAATCGATCTCGAAGTCGTACGGACTGGCATAGTTGAGCGGGACCCAGGCGGTCACGGAGGACATGTCGATGTCGTTCTTCATCTTGAAGTACACCTTGTTCTCGTGCTCCAGTTTCTCGGCCATCTTCTCCAGGTCTTCCGCCGTGGACAGGATGTACGGGTATTCGGCCGAGCCGTCACCGCCCTGCGGACCGGTGGAGATCTGGACGACGGTCACGAATGCGCACGGGGAACCGGAAAGGGCCCAGTTATCCGTGCCTTCGACCTTGTCGATGGTGACCGGAAGCACGTACATCTTGTCTTCCTCCATTCCGGTTGCCGTGATCCGCAGCCGGGCGGAAGAGGAGGCCTTGTTGTAGCGCGGCAGCATCACCGTATTGTCGAGGATTTCGAACGCGGAGGAAGGCAGCAGTTCGCAGTCGGTGCCGTGGGCCGCGTTGTAGGTGGCGACCGCATCGGGATCCACCTTGAAGGAGAGTGTCAGATAGACGTCGGAGACGGCCTCCGCCTTGGCGAGCAGGTTGAAGGTCTTGCTCTTGTTCGGGAGCAGTTCGACCGTCTCGTCCGCCCCGTCCAGGCAGGCATAGAACACGCCTTTCATCGTGGACACGTTCGGCTGCTCCTTTTCGCGGCAGGCGGTGAAAGCCAGCGCGGTGCAGAGCAGAAGGAGATATGTTGCGATTCTTTTCATGGTCGGGTCCGTTTAGAAATTCAAGCCGTCATCCCAGCCCGGGTTCTGGGTCAGGGCGCCTTCCGTAAGGTTGCGGTCGTCCGTCGGGATGGGATACAGGTAGTCTCTGTTTTCATTCCAGGAACGGGCGACGTCACTGTGCAGCAGCACCATGCCGGCGTTGCCATCCTTGAGGATGACGTCGGAACCCAGTTTCTTGGTGACTGCAGCCTTGGAGGTAGCGGAGGCGGAATAGACCTCGAAGTCGTCCGTACCGTTGCCGTCCAGGTCGTACACGCCCACGCCGGGGAGATACATGCCGTAGAAGGGGGCCTCGAAGACCTTCCCTTCCTTCCAGCGCATCAGGTCGTAGTAGCGGTGGCCTTCCTGGCACAGTTCGATGCCGCGCTCGCGGCGGATCTCCAGGATCACACCCTTGTTGGCGTCGGCGGCGAGCACCGGACTCTGGTAGCCGCCGAAAGCGGGATCGGTCAGGAACGCGTCCGGACGGGCGTTGGCATCGGCCATGCCCAGGTGCGGCATGCCCACGCGGTCACGCAGTTTGTTCACGGACAGGTCCAGGTCGGCCTGCGTCAGGGTGCCGGCTTCGGCCAGGGCCTCGGCGTAGTTGAGGAGGACTTCCGCCGCACGGAAGATGATCAGGTCGATATCGGAGTTGTTGTAGGAGTCCTGGTCCAGGGTGGTCACGTACTTGTCCGGATGGTAACCGGTGAAGGATACCTTGAGGTCGGGGGCCGTGAAGGTATCCTGGCCCATGCGCTTATACCCGGGGGTACGGATGCTCTGGGCGAGACGGGGATCCCGGTTCTGGGTCTCCTGCTGGAAGGTCATGGTCTCCCAGCCTTCCTTGTCGGTGAAGCGGGAGCCGTCCTTCATCAGGTAACTGGCCACCAGTTTGCGGGTCATGGCAGGGCAGCCCATCGAACCGACGGTCATCGTGTTGCCGGAACTGTGGATGGCACCGTACGCCTTGTTGTAGTCACGGGCCAGGATCACTTCGTCCGTCAGGTCGGTGGCGTTCATCGTGGTGAACAGTTCGCGGTAGCAGGTGTTCACGTCTCCGGAGTGCAGGCCGTAGCCGCTGGACTGGATGAACTCCAGGGAGACCCTGGCGCATTCGCTGAGGTACCACTTGTAGTCCTTGGCGCCGGCAGGCAGGGTGGCGAGGGTGGGATCCCCCGCGTGATACTTGCGGAAGGTGCCTTCGAACAGCAGGATGCGGGATTTCAGGGCCATGGCCGTCCACTTCGTGACCTCATAGGCACTCTTGGTGGTGGGGAGGTTCGCGATGGCGAAGTCCAGGTCCTCGATCATCTTCTCCATGATCAGTTCGCGGCTGTCCCGGGGCTTGTTGAGCAGTTCGGTGTCCGTGGAGCCCACGGGCTTGTCATACCACGGGACGTCGCCGAAACGCTTGACCTTGGCGAAATAGAAGTAGGCGCGGAAGAAACGGGTGAGGGCCTCATACTTGATGCGGACCTGCTCATCCGGGCAGTTGCCGACATTCTCCAGCAGGGTGTTGATGTTGCGGAGGGCCGACCAACTCCAGCCGCTGCCGCTGGCCGGGACCGTGCGCTTGCCCATGCCCTCGGTGGACATGTTGTTCTGGGTGTAGTGGTCGTCATTGGCGACATACAGTTCCGAGGAAGGGAACAGTTCGTAGAAGCCGATGGCGAAGGCCTGGAGTTCACTCTCGCTCTTGAAGAACGTGTCGGCGGAAAGCCGGTCCTTGGGGACGGCGTCCAGCAGGCGGTCGCAGCCGGAGAAAGCGAATCCGGCCAGGAGTATCAGCAGGGGAATGAATATCTTTTTCATAGCGGGATCCATTAGAGGGTTATGTCGATACCGAGGATGAAGTTCTTCTGCCAGGGATAGATGCGCATGTTGCCGCCGGTCATGGCCATTTCAGGATCCACGTACTTGCCGTGCAGGCCGGGCGCCCAGTAGAACAGGTTCTCGCCGGTGAAATACAGGCGGAGTTTGGAGATGGAGATCTTCCGGGTGAGGTTCTCCGGAAGCGTGTAGCCGAAGGTGAGGTTCTTCAGGCGCAGATAGCCGATGTTCTGGAGGTACCGGTCGTTCACCACGCCCAGCGGACGGTTCGCGTTCATCGCGATATAGCCGCGGGGGCGCGGGAAGAAGGCGTTCGGATTCTCTTCGCTCCAGCAGTCGTTCAGGAAGTCCTTGGGGATGAAGGTCATGTAAGGACGGGCGTAGGGACCCCAGAAATTGCGGGCGTCCGCCGCCGGGTACCAGTCCATCTTGCCGATGCCCTGGAAGAAGACAGCCAGGTCGAAGCCGAACCAGGAGGCGTTCAGGTTCACGCCGTAGTTGTAGCGCGGCTTGCTGTTGCCGATGATCTGCCAGTCACCGCTCTCTCCCACCTTCTCGGCGCCCTTGTTGATGGCGCCGTCGCCATCCAGGTCGGCGAACTTCATGTCACCGGCGAAGAGGCCGTTCGGGAAGATCTGCGCATCGTTCACCTTGCTCTGGTCCACGGCATAACTCCTGGCCTCCTCATCGGTGGCGAACAGGCCGTCGATATGGTAGCCCCAGATGTCACCGTATTTCTGGCCCACCCAATAGGTCTTCGCAAAGAGTTTGTCCGGGTTGTTGAAGCGGGTGATGTGGGACACATAGTCGGAGAAGACGACGCTCGCGCCATAATGGAAGGAATCGGGACCCAGTTTGAAGGAATCCCGCCAGCCCAGGGAGATCTCATAGCCCTTGGTCCGGAGGTCGGCCACGTTCTCCTGCGGGGTGGAAGCGCCGTACACGGCCGGGAGAGGCTCGCCGGCGGTGAGCATGTCCTTAGTGTCACGGATATAGCCTTCGGCGCTGAATTCCAGGCGGTTCCCCAGGAAGGCCATGTCGATACCCAGGTTGCTCTGGATGGAGCGTTCCCAGGTGAGACCGGAGGAAACCGGGGCCGACAGGGAGGCCTGCGGCAGATTTGCGCCGCCAAGCAGATAGGAGGACTTGCCGCCGGTGGAGACGGTCCGGATGGCCGGATAGTAGGAACTCATCTGCTGGTTCCCCAACTGGCCGTAGGAGAAACGGACCTTGAAGTTGTCCCACCAGCCCCGCAGCGGGGCGAAGAACGGCTCTTCGGACACTCTCCAGCCCAGGGAAGCGGACGGGGAGAACACCCAACGGTTGCCGCGGAGGAAGCGGGAGGAACCGTCGTAACGGCCGTTCAACTCAAGCAGGTAGCGCCCCTTGTAGTCATAGTTCAGCCGGGCGAAGTAACCGGCCAGTTTGTACTCGTTCTGGCCGCCGGAGGTTTCCATGCGCTTCCGGCCGTCGGGATCCGTGGGATCGGCGCCGATCAGGTTCTGGTCGTTCAGTTCCGTCGAGTACAGATAGTAGCCGATGGCGCCCAGGTCCTTGATCCAGCGGGTCTCGTAGTTCACGCCGGCCATCAGTTTGAAGTTGTGGGCCTGGTTCCAGGAATTCTCGTAGGTACCGTACAGGTTGTAGGCCTGATAGATATTGGTATTGGCGCTCTCGGAGAGTTTGTCCTGGAACGGGGACGCATCGTCCTTCACCTTGATTTCCATCGGATACGTGGAATAGTAGCCGGGCACCGCGCGGTTCATGTACCGGTTGTACTTGAGCGTGTAGGTGTAGTCACCCTTGACGGTGAATCCCTTGAACGGCTTCAGGGTGAAGTCCACGGTCTCGCTCAGGTTGTCCACCTTGTCCTCGTTGAAATTGTCCTCGGCGAGGAGCATCAGGAGACCGTCCATGATGGTGTATCCGTTGTACTTGGTCGTGTACAGGGTCGATCCGTCCGGATTCGTGGCGGGATAACTCGCGAGGCCGTGGCCGGAACTCTTCGCGAAGTTGTTGTTGATGCCGCCCTGGCCCGGATAGAAATAGGAACTGTTGAAGTAACTCGTGTTGGAGCCGATCCGCAGCCAGTCGGTCACGTCGAAGGCGATCTTCGCGCGCAGGTTGATGCGCGTATAGTTATCGGGCTTCTCCTTGAACATGCCCTGCTCGTAGGTGTAGCCGCCGGACACCAGGTAACTCACATGGCTCGTGGCGCCGCTGGCCGAGATGGTGTGGCTCGTGGTAGGCTTGATGTCGTTGTAAAGGACGTGCCACCAGTCCGTGTTCGCGTAATAATTATAGACGTCCTTGCCGTTCTCCTGGGTGATGACGACCCAGGGACGCTCCGGATTCTCCACCTTGTCATTCCGGCGGGCCCACAGTTCCTGCATGTCCGCATCGGAGTAGTTGGCATACTTGGTACCCGGGCTGTAGGTGCCCCAGAAGAGGTTGTTCAGATAGACGGAGTCATAGCCGCGGGTCTCGTAGTCGGTCCGGGTGGTCGGGGCGGTGACGCCGAAGCGGCCGCTGTAGGTGACCTTGGCGCGGCCCTCCTTCTCCCGGCTGCCGTTCCGGGTGGTCACGAGGATCACACCGGCCGAGCCACGGGCGCCGTAGATGGCGGCCGCGGCGGCATCCTTGATGACGGAGATGCTCTCCACATCGACCGGATTGAGATACTGGATGTCCCCTTCCACGCCGTCGATGAGCACCAGCGGGCTGCCTCCGTTGATGGAGTTCCAACCGCGGATGTTGAGCGACGCGGCCTGGCCCGGACGGCCGGAACCCGAGGTGATGTTCAGGCCCGGGACGGTTCCCTGCAGCATGTGACCCACGTCGAGGGCGGAACGGTCCTTGAGTTCATCGGCCTTCACCACGGACACCGCGCCCGTCAGGTTGGCCTTCTTCTGCGTGCCGTAGCCCACGACCACGGCATCTTCCAGCAGGTTGGTGTCTTCCTCGAGCACCACCAGGATCTGGCGGCGTCCCTGGACGGGGACCTGCTGCGACTGATAGCCGAGACAGGAGATTTCGAGGACAGCGTCGGGGTCGACGCTGATGGAGAACCCTCCATCCGCGTCCGTTGTCACGCCGGTACTGCCGGAAAGCACGACGGCCCCGACGACGGGACCGCTCGCATCCGACACAGTACCGCGTACTGCGATCTTCTGGGCATACGCGCCAAAAGAGACGGTCATACCGAGAAGTATGGCCAGTACGCTGAACAGTTTCTTGGATAACATATGAGTATGGTTAAAAGTGATTTCGCGGTCAGCACAAAGTTATGGATTCTCGGCCAAAAAAGGACCGCGCCCCCGGGAAATAGTAGATTCCACGCCGGTCTATAGCCAAACAAATCATTGATAATCAAATATAACCAAATAGATCCGCGCCCCTTAAATAGTAGATGGAATCGTTGGATTAAAACGGGATTCTTCGTATTTTTGCCTCGGTAACAAACGATCTCCCCATGCGTTCTGCGTCCCTTCCGCGGCTTGCGGCCTGCCTCCTTCTCATCCTTCCCGCCTGCCGGGACCGCGGAGGCCATGCCCCCGAATGGGAAACCGCCCTGAAGGAACTGGACCGGTCGCTGGCGCGGGAACCCGTCATCAGCCAGGCGCACAAGGCGGACCTGGCGGACTTGAAAATCCAGTTCAAGCACACGACGGCCCCCCTTGCCCGTTACCGCCTCTGCGACAGGATCTTCGACGGTTACCTCAAGTACGATGTGGATTCGGCCCTCCGGTATGCGCACCTGAAGGAAGCGATCGCCGCCGATACCGGCGACGCCGAACTCCGCATGGACGCCTCACTGGACCTGGCCCAACGCTATCTGATTTCGGGCATGTACCATACCGCGCTCGAAGCGGTCGGGGCGGTCGATACGGCGGCGGTCCGGTCCACCCACAGGCTGGCGTCCTACTACCAGACCCTCAACTCCATCTACCACGGCATGGCGCTGGCGGCCAAGGACCCGGAACTCTCCGGGCGATTCCGGGCGGAGGAACTGCTGTACCAGCAGCGCAGCCGGGCCGCGCTGACGGAGGACATGCTGGACTACTATACGGTCAATGCCGGCATCGAAATCGAGAACGGACATCCGGAACGGGCCCGGCAACTGATGACCGAACGCCTGGCCGACGAGCGGCTCTCCCTCCAGGACCAGGCCATCGTGCATTACTGGATCGCCAAGACGTACCGGGAGGAAGGAAACAGGGAGAATGAACTGAAGCACTACGCCGTCAGTGCGAACTGCGACCAGATGGCGCCGGTCAAGGCATCCCGGTCCCTGATCCGGCTGTCCCGGATCCTGTACGACCGCGGCGACCTGGACCGCGCGTACACTTACATCGTCCGGGCCTACGAGGACGCCACCCGGTCCGACGCCCGCACCGCCCTGGACGAAATCAACCAGTCGCAGCCGGACATCATCGCCGCCTATGAAAAGTTGGAACAGCGCCGTCAGCGCCAGTTGAAGGCCTTTCTGGCCGTCACCATCCTGATCCTGGCCGCCCTGGGCTTCGCCCTCCTGCGACTCTACCGGAACCACAAGCGGATCGGGCGGATGCAGCGGCAGATCCTGGAGAATGTGGAGCGGCTCAAGGAATCCAACCAGATCAAGGACACCTACCTGGGGCGTTACCTCTCCATGTTCTCCGAGCACATCGACGCGCTGGAGCGCTACCGGTCCGGACTCCGGGTCACGGCCAAGTCCAAGGACCTGGACGACATCCTCCGCGTCCTCAAGTCGGACGCGTACATCGACATGGAACGGAAAACCCTGTACGACGAGTTCGACGCCACCTTCCTGGGCGTGTTCCCGGACTTCGTGAACCAACTGAACGGCCTCCTGCGGGAAGAGGGCCGCATCGGGCAGGACCTTCCGCCCGGGAAACTCTCCAACGAACTGCGGATCTTCGCCCTCATCCGCCTCGGCGTCACCGAATCGGCCCAGATCGCCCGCTTCCTGAAGAAATCACCTTCCACGGTGTACAACTACCGCGTCAAACTCAGAAACGCCGCGGCCTGCGACCGCGACGAATTCGAGAAAAGGCTGATGGAAATCGGGAACCCCGGGTAGGCTACCAACTGATCGCGGGCTTCGTGAGCGCCTCCTTCAACTGGTCGTCGGTGCGGAGGCGGACCTTGATGCCGGCCTCCTGGAACCAGTAGCGGACGGCGATCTCTTCCTCGATGAAGGGCATGATCTCATCCTTCTTGAGGCGGAGGAAGGTCTCCTTGTCCATATCCAGGGACTTCTCCAGTGCGGTCAGTTCGGTGGACATCGCTTCCGAAAGGCCGTCCTCGGCAAGGACTTTCTTCATCTCGTCGAAGAGGGCGCGGGCGGAGGAACGGTAGTCGAATTCCTTGTCCTTCGCGAAGGCGATGAAGTCCTCATAGGCGTCGAAGTGGAAGTCATCCACCGACGGAAGCGCCTCGTGCTCACGGACATATTTCATGGCGTACTGGTCCGTGATGCCACTCAGGACGACGGAATAAGTCAGGCGGGAATACTTGTGGCCCTTGACCTCGAAATCGGGGGTGATGCCGCCGCCGTCCCGGACCGTGCGGCCGTGGAGGGTCTTGAACTCGTGCGTGAGGGAATCGGGGATGTGGCCCACGCTGCCGTCCTCGTTGCGGTGGCTGTAGTCGATAGCCTGCACGCAGCGGCCGGAGGGCGTATAATACTTCGCGGTGGTCACCTTCAACTGACCGTCGTACGGCAGCGGACGGATGCTCTGCACCAGGCCCTTCCCATAGGTGCGCGTGCCGATGACGGTTGCGCGGTCGAGGTCCTGCAGGGCGCCGGAGACGATCTCGGAGGCCGATGCGGAGCCGGAATCGACCAGCACCACGATGGGAATCTCCAGGTCCACGGGATCGGTCGTGGTCTTGTACACCTGTTCCGTTCCCGCCGCACGCCCCTTGGAAGTCACGACCACGGACCCCTTCGGGACGAACAGGGAGACGATGTTCACGGCCTCGTTCATCAGGCCGCCGCCATTGCCGCGGAGGTCCAGGACCAGGCGCTTCATCCCCTTCTGCTTCAGCGTATGGTAGGCGTCACGGATGCCCTGTCCCACCCCGTCGGTGAACTTGGTCATCAGGACATAGCCGTCCCGGTCGTTGATCATGTCCACATATTCGATCGAGGGGAGGGCGATGCGCTCGCGGGTCACGGGAACCTCGATGACCTCCCCCGCCTGCCAGGTGGGACCGCCGCGGAGTTTCTTCACGCGGAAAACCACCTGCGTGCCCGGCTTGCCGCGCATCTTGTCGGAGCACTGCTGACTCGTCAGGCCATGGGTGGTTTCCCCGTCGATGGTCTCGATCTCGTCGCCGCAGCGGAGGCCGGCCTTCGCCGCAGGGGAACCGGCGTAAGGCTCGTTGATCTGCACGTTTCCGTTCACGTCGGGCTTGTAGATGACGGCGCCGATGCCGCCGTAGGTGTTGGACAGCATCATCCGGAAGTCCTCCTGCTCTTCTTCGGGGACATACACGGTATAGGGATCCAGGGCTTCCAGCATCGCGTCCACCCCTTCCCGCTCGATGCGGCCGACTTCCAGAGAGTCGACATAGGAGCGGTTCAGTTCCTTGAGAATGGCGTTATGGAGTTCGACCCACTTGCCCAGGGAAAAACTCTTGGACTGGGCCGATGCGGTGACGGAAACGGTGAGGGCGGCGAGGGCCGCAAGGAAATATCTCGATCTTTTCATATGCAATCTGTTCCAGGGACGCCATCGCACAAACGGCGTGCCATCGGGGCAAAGTTACGAAAAAATGGAGTATCTTTGCGGCGTTAATTGCATCTGTTTATGAAACTTGTTTTTGCCACCGGCAATCCCGGCAAGCTGCGCGAGGCGAGCGAGATCCTCGGAGAAGGGTTCGAGCTTGTCACCCCTGCCGATGCCGGCATTCCCGAAGATATACCCGAAACGGGCGACACCCTCAGGGCCAATTCCCTGCAGAAAGCCCAATACATCTATGATAAAACCGGACTGGACTGCTTTGCCGACGACACAGGCCTGGAAGTCGAGATCCTGGCCGGGGCGCCCGGCGTCCACACCGCCCGCTACGGCGGACCGCAGAAGAACCCGGCCGACAACATCGCCCGCCTCCTCCGGGAGATGGCCTGCCGCGAACGGGAGGCCTCCGTCGCCCGGGAGTACGGATTCAACACCCCGCACGCCACCCGCCGGGCGCGCTTCCGCACATCCGTCACCCTGATCCTGAACGGGGAAAAGCATTTCTTCGACGGCATCATGGAAGGAAAGATCGCCTACACCAAGGCTGGCAAGGGCGGGTTCGGCTATGACCCCGTCTTCATCCCGGACGGCTACGACGTCACCGCCGCCGAGATCACGGAAGAGCAGAAAAACGCCATCTCCCACCGTGGCAAGGCCCTCCGGGCCATGGCCGACTACCTGAAGGGCCGATGACGGAGAACATCGAGGCGATCGTCCTGGGATACACGAAGTTCGGAGAGAACTCCGTCGTCGTCCATACGCTCTCGGAAGCTTACGGGCGGCGGGGGTTCCTTGTCCGTGTGGGCAAGAAGGCCGGCATGGCCCTCCTCCTGCCCCTGAACATCCTGGAGATGGACATCGTCCCGAACCCGAAATCCACCCTCTGGAGCGCTCGGAACCTGACGGCGAAAGACCCCTTGAACGGAATCCGGAACAACCTGTACAAGAACACGATGAGCCTGTTCCTGTCGGAGGTGCTCCTGCGCGCCGTCAAGGACGGGCAGGCGGAGGACGGCCTTTACCCCTGGTGCGTCCGCAGCATCCTGACCCTCAACGGCCTCGACAGCGACTTCTCCAATTTCCACATCCGGTTCCTGCTGGAATTCGCCGGCGCCCTGGGCTTCAGCCCTACCTTTGACGACATCGCTCCCTTCGCGGAAAAGCACCTCGTGCAGCTCAAGCCCTTCCTGACATCGGGCTTCTCCGAATCCATGCTCATCCCGCTCCGGGGCGAGGAGCGCAACGCCCTGTGCGAAGATTTGTTGCGGTACCTGGAGTACCATACCGAATCCACCCTCCGCGTCCATTCCCTCGCGGTGCTGCGGGAAGTGTTCGGATAATAATTTTGTACCTTTCCTGCGGTTTTTCGTTCGGATTTGTTATCTTTGATAGCCCAAACACTGAACTAACCGCATCAACATGTACAAAATCACGGAGCACCCCATCCTCAGCGTTCCGCAGGAGGATTTGCATTCGTTCATCTTCGAAGGACAGACCGTCACCGGCCAGAAAGGACAGACCATCGCCGCCGCCCTGCACCAGGCGGGCTTCCCCGTCCATCACCACAGCCTGAAGGACCGCAACCGCACGATGGAGTGCGGAATCGGCAAGTGCGGCGCCTGCGAGATGGTGGTGGACGGCCACATCCGCCGCATCTGCATCACGAAGGTGGACGGCGTGAAGGAAGTCCACCGCGCCGGAACCGATAGTTTCGCCGAGGTCCGGGCCGTGACGGAAGATGCCCCCAAGAAAGTGTACAAGACCACCGTTGCCATCATCGGCGCAGGTCCGGCCGGCCTCGCCGTCCGCGAGGAACTCCGGGCGGCCGGGGTGGACAACCTCGTGATCGACAACAACAGCTCCATCGGCGGACAGTTCCGGATGCAGACGCACCAGTTCTTCTTCTTTGAAAAAAGGAAGAAGTTCGGCGGCATGCGCGGCTTCGACATCGCAGAAACCCTCGCCGGCAACTCCCGGGAAGGGATCCTGCTGGACAGCGTCGTCTGGGATATCCTGGAGGGTAAGCGCCTGGCCGTCAAGAACGTCGCCACCCAGGAAATCTTCTATGTCGATGCGGACCAGCTCGTGGTGGCCGCCGGCGCGCTCCCCTTCATGCCCGCCTTCAAGAACGACGACCTTCCGGGCGTCTATACCGCCGCCGTCGTGCAGCGGATGATGAACACGGAGTTCACCCTCCTCGGCAAGAACATCCTGACCGTGGGCGCCGGCAACATCGGCTACCTCACTTCCTACCAGGCCGTGCAGGCCGGGGCGAAGGTCAAGGCCATCATCGAGGCGATGCCCGCCGAGGGCGGCTTCCCCGTCCAGGCGAACCGCGTCCGCCGGCTCGGCATCCCCATCCTCACGTCATACACCCTCGTGGAAGCCATTCCGAACGAGGACCGCACCGGCATCGTAGGCGCCGTCATCGCCAAATGCGAGAACTTCCAGCCCATCCCGGGAACGGAGGTGCGCATCGACGGGATCGACTGCATCAACATCTGCACGGGCCTGCTGCCTGACAACCAGCTCCTGCGCAAGGGGGCCGAGGTGTTCGGCCGCGCCTGCTACGGCGTGGGCGACGCCGTCCGGATCGGCGAGGGTACTTCCGCCGTCCTCCGTGGCCGCCAGTGCGCCTACGAGGTGATGATGGACCTCGGAAAGCGGGTCGACTACAGCAACTACCTGACCATCTCCAAGGACTATGTCGACTCCCAGCAGCGCCCCGTCCGCCTGCTGGACAAGCCCGCGATGCCGACCGGCGAAAGACGGGTGTCCAAGGGCTTCGTCATCGCGGACTGCCTGTACGGCTTCGCCTGCAACCCTTGCTCATTCTCCTGCAAGCAGGGAGCGATCACCAAGAGTTCCACCTCCGTCACGCCGGTCATCGACTATGACAAGTGCATCGGCTGCATGGAATGCGTGGCGCAGTGCCCGGGCCTGGCTATTTTCGGCTACCGCCAGGACCGCAGCCAGCTCTTCCTCCCGTTGGAATTCAACCTGCCGGAAGGAGCCAAGGAGGTCTTCCTTGTCGATGACAACGGCAAGAAAGTGGGCACCGGTGAGATCGAGCGCGTGATTCCCAAGCCCAACAAGACAAACATCGCCGTCATCAAGGCCACCAGCCTGGATGGTCCCATCACCGACGCCCGCGGCTTCATCCTCCAGGAAAACTATCCCGAGCCGTTGCAGATGGTCCCTTGCGATGCCGACGGGGCCGAAACCTACGTCTGCCACTGCGAGGACGTGAGCCTGAAGGAGATTTTGGAGGCTCTGAAGGGCCGCAAGCGCATCACCGCGCAGGAACTCAAGCATGTGACCCGGCTCGGGATGGGACCGTGCCGCGGTTCCCGCTGCCTCCCCCGCGCCAAGCAGATCCTGCGGTCGCGCGGCATCGAGGTGACCGGCGAGTTCACCCCGCGCGGCCCGATGGCGAACCTCGTGGAAATCGGTAATGTGAGCAATCTCACGGGGGCCCATACCCTCGTCACTTCCCCGCAGTTCACCGATGCGAAGGTCGAGGAAGTGGGCGCCTTCGTCGCCGGCGGCGGCATGGCCGGCACGGCCCTGTTCCGCTACCTCGCCGAAGCCGGCCTGAAGCCGGTCCTCGTGAACAAGGAGCACGGCAGTTCCTGGCGTTGCATCGCCGGTGGCCGCCCGGCTTTCTCCGTCCCCGCCCTTGCGGAAATCGCCAATGGCAACCTGCAGATATTCAGAGACTTGCAGAAGCAGCACGACATCGATTTCAAGATGACGCGCTATGTGAACTTCGTCCATGACGAAGCCACCTACAAGAGCCTCGACGCCTCCCGTGCCTGGTCCGACGCCTACATGATTGACAGGAAAGACTTCGCCCGCGAGATTTCCCCGTATATCAACCCGGACCTGGACATCTATACGCACGCCCTCATCTCCAACGACTGCTGGCAGGCCAGCCCCGGCAAGACCATCGACACGGTGCGCCTGATCGGTATCGGGCTGGGCGGTCAGGTCATGGAGGATACGGAACTCATCGACGTGGCGAAAGACGGGAAGACCTTCCTGGTGACCGTCCAGACGGCCGACGGTCGCTACCGCAGGTTCAAGACGGCCATCTTCGTGAACGCCCTCGGCGCCGGCGCGGAGAAGTTCGCCCGGATGCTGGGCCTGGACACCGGCCTCTTCCCGGTCCGCCACCAGGCCTTCATCACCAAGCGGCTGCCGCTCATCGGCAAGGACGGAGACTCACTGGACATGCTCATCGACCGTCGCCACTACAAGGGCTTCTCCGCCGTGTACGGCCAGCAGCTCGCCTCAACGGGCCAGATTATCGGCTGCGCCTCCCCCGCCTCGGACGCGTCCGAGGCCGGCAAGAACCTGAAGGTCAATACGCAAGCCTTCCTGGAAATCGCCACCGAAGTCTTCACCGAGTGGATTCCGCAGCTGAAGGGCATGAGCCTCCAGGCCACCTGGTGCGGCTACTACACCGAACCGCGCTACATCGTGGACCCGGCCGCCGGCCTGTTCGTCGGGATGCGCGGCCACGGCTTCATGCTGTCACAGTATATTGCGAAACTGTACGTGGACACCCTCCTCGGACGTCCCGTTCCCGCCTTCTTCGCGGACCTCGGCCTAGCCGGCTCCGGCCTCAGCGAGAACGCGTTCAAATAGATTATTTCCGGCCCTTTTTCAATCGTTCCCGCTCGGCCTTCAAGGCCCCCTTCCAGGGCGTCGCGGATCCCTTCCGGGGCGCCCGGCCGGGCTTGCGGGGACGGGGCGGCATCGGCGCGTCCACGAGTGACTCGATGTAGTCGTCCTCCGAAGGCACCGGCACGTTCTCCATCTCCGGTTCCACCAGTTCATAGTCCAGGAGCTTCTGCTCCAGGTTGGTGCCTTTCACGCGGATGCGGAGCGGGTCGCCGAGTTTGATGACGCCGTGCTTGCGCCGGCCGACGGCACGGTAGTGGTCCTCGTCGAAATCGTAGAAGTCTGACCGGATGGTCCTGTAGGGGATCATGCCTTCGATCTTGGTGGGCTCGATCTCCACGTAGATGCCCCACTGGGTGACGCCGGACACATGGCCGTCGAACTCCTGGCCGACCTTGTCCTCCATGAACTCCACGAGCTTGTACTTGACGCTCTCGCGCTCGGCCTCCGCGGCGATGACTTCGCGTTCAGAGGCATGCTTGCACTGTTCCGTGTAGTAGTCGAGGGACTGGGAGTCCGCCCCGCGGAGGTACATCGCGAGGAGTCGGTGCACCATCACGTCCGGATAGCGGCGGATCGGGGAGGTGAAATGGGTGTAGAACTTGAACGCAAGGCCGTAATGGCCGATGTTGTCGGTGCTGTAGCAGGCCTTCGCCATGGACCGGAGCGCCAGGATCTGGATGGCGCCGAGCTCGGGTTTCTCCTTGGCGTCGGCGAGGAGGTTGTTCAGCGAGAGGGCGATATCTTTGCCGCTGCCGATGGGCCCCATCTTGAAGCCCAGGTTGCCGGCGAACTCTCGGAGGCCGGTCAGCTTCTCCAGGTTGGGTTCGTCATGGACGCGGTAGACGAAGGTCTTGGGCTTCGCCAGGGCCTTGCCGCCCATCTTGCCGCCGGAGGCGACGAACTCCGCCACGGAGCGGTTCGCCAGGAGCATGAACTCCTCGATGAGCCAGTTGGCCTCCTTGGAGAACTTCTGGTGGACGCCGATGGGCTTGCCGTTTTCGTCGATGTCGACCTTCATCTCGGGCCGGTCGAAATTGACGGCGCCGGCGGCGAAACGCCGCTTGCGCAGGATGAGGGCCAGCTTGTTGAGCCGCAGGACGGCCTCCTTCACCTCGTCCGGGACAATCCCGCACTCGGAGCCGGCGCCGAATTCCTGTTTCATGGCCTCGTCGCCCGCGTCGATGATTTCCTGGGCCAGTTCATAGGAGAACCGGTAGTCGGAGGTAATCATCGTCCGGCCGAACCAGGGGTTGATGACCTTGGCGAGCGGGGTAATCTCGAACACGGCGGAGAAGGTGAGTTTCTCTTCGTGCGGACGGAGGGAACAAAGCTTGTTGGAAAGCTTTTCCGGCAGCATGGGCACGGTACGGTCCACCAGATAGACGGAGGTGCCGCGGGCCTGGGCCTCGATGTCCACAGGGGTTCCGGGCTTTACATAGTAGGTGACGTCGGCGATATGGACACCCACCTCGAAATTGCCGTTGTCCAGCTTGCGGAAGGACAGGGCATCGTCGTAGTCCTTGGCGTCGGCCGGGTCGATGGTGAAAGTGAGCGTCTTCCGGAAATCCTTGCGGCCGGCGCGGTCCTTGTCGGTGATTTCGTCGGAAATCTGGTCCGCCGCGTTCTCAACGGCCTTTTCAAACTTGTAAGGGAGGCCGAATTCCGCCAGGATGGCGTGCATCTCGGTATCGTTCTCGCCCGGCATGCCCAGGACGTCCACGACATGGCCGATGGGGCCGGCCTCGCCGCGCGGCCACTCGTCCACGACGGCCGCGACCTTCATGCCGCGCACGCCGCCTTCCGGGATGGGCACCGAGATGTCATAGGGCATGGTCTTGGAAGACATCAGCACCCAGGCCTGTTTCCCGACGATGTGGAGGATGCCGACGAAGGGCTTCTTGGAACGCTCAAGGATGGCGACGATCTCGCCGCTGCGACGACGGACATTGCCTTCCCGCTCCTGGGTGACCGCCACCCGCACGGTATCCCCGTGGAGGGCGCCCCGGGTCTTGGAGGCCTTGACAAAGACGTCTTCCTCCTGTCCTTCGATCCGGACGAACACGAATCCCTCGCGGGACATCATGGCCGTTCCCACGAATTCGGGAACGATCCGTACTCTTTTCATCCTTTTCTCGGCCTTGGCGATGCGACCCCGGACGTTCTTTCTCTTACTCATAGCGTTTGCTTTAATAAGCAAAGATACGAATAATCGCGGTTATTTGAAAGCTGCTTTTTTTTCAGTAATTTTGTAGATAAACCTAGCCTTTCGTCATGAAGAACCAAACCATACTCTCTCTTCTCGCCGCCACCGTATTCCTTTCCGCCTGTGGCGGGAAGGCGCCGTTGTATAAAGATGCCGGCCGTACCGCCGAGGAGCGGGCCGACGACCTCCTGAAGCGGATGACCGTCGAGGAGAAACTGGGACAGCTCCTGTGCCCGCTGGGCTGGCCGATGTATGACAAGGTGTCGGCCGACAGCGTAAGCATTTCGGACGCCTACCGGGATTTCATCCAGAATCAGCACGGCGGCATGCTCTGGGCTGTTTTCCGCGCCGATCCCTGGACCCGGAAGACCCTGGAGAACGGCTTGGACCCCAAGCTCGCGGCGAAGGCCTACAACGCCTTGCAGCGCTATGCGATGGACAGTACCCGGCTCGGAATTCCCATCATCCTCGCCGAGGAAGCGCCGCACGGGCATATGGCCATCGGAACGACGGTGTTCCCCACCTCGATCGGCCTTGCATCGACCTGGGACACGGAACTTGTGGAGCAGGTGGGTGAAACCATCGGGACGGAGCTGCAGGCGCAAGGGGCGACCATCGGCTACGGCCCGGTCATCGACCTGGCCCGCGAGCCGCGCTGGTCCCGCGTGGAGGAAACCTATGGTGAAGACGTCTACTTAACCTCGGAGATGGCTTCCGCGATGGTGCGGGGCACTTCCTCGAAAGGCGCGATCTCCACCCTCAAGCATTTTGTGGCCTACGGTGTTCCGGAGGGCGGCCATAACGGCAATCCGTCCATCATCGGGATGCGCGACCTCCAGGAGAACGTGCTGCCTACTTTCAAGGCCGCCATCGACGCGGGTGCCCTGTCCGTGATGACTTCCTACAACTCCCTGGATGGCATTCCCACGACCTGTAACGAGGAACTCCTGACTGGCGTCTTGCGGGATGACTGGGGCTTCCAGGGGTTCGTGGTCAGCGACCTGGAGAGCATTGACGGCCTCCAGACCAGCCACCATGTCGCGGCTTCCCGGCAGGAAGCCGGCGAACTGGCCCTGAACGCCGGCGTGGACGTGGACCTGGGCGCGCATTGCTATGCGCAGCTCAAGGAATCTGTCGATAAGGGCCGGGTGAGCAAGGCCGTCCTGGACCGCGCCGTCAAGCGCGTCCTGGTCCGCAAGTTCGAAGCGGGCCTGTTCGACAATCCCTATGTCGATGAAACCGCGGCCGCGGGCCTTGTCCGCACGCCGGGACATATCGAAGTGGCCGCCCAGGCCGCCCGGGAAGGCGTCGTCCTTCTCAAGAACAACGGCGTCCTGCCACTGCATAAAGGCATGACGGTCGCCCTCATCGGCCCGAACGCCGACAACCAGTACAACCAGCTCGGCGACTATACCGCTCCGCAAGCGGAGGACCATGTGGTCACGATGAAGGAAGGTCTCGAGGCCAAGGGAATCGACGTCCATTACGTCAAGGGCTGCGCCGTCCGTGACAAGGAACACTCCTCCATCGCGCAGGCGCTCGTCGCCACGATGCTGTCCGACGTCGCCGTGGTCGTGGTGGGCGGTTCCTCCGCCCGCGATTTCAAGACCAAATACATTGACACCGGGGCCGCCGTCGTGGACGAGGAGTCTGTCTCCGACATGGAGGCCGGCGAAGGTTTCGACCGGGCGTCGCTGGACCTCCTGGGCCTGCAGGACGAGCTTCTGAAGGCGGTCCGGTCCGTCGGAAGGCCCGTGGTGGTGGTGTACGTCGAAGGCCGGCCACTGGACAAGAAATGGGCCGCGGAAAGGGCCGATGCCCTCCTGACGATGTGGTACCCCGGCGGCGAAGGCGGCACGGCCCTGGCCGATGTCCTCTTCGGCGACTACAACCCGGCCGGACGCCTTCCTGTCAGCGTCCCCCGCGACGCGGGCCAGCTCCCTGTGTACTACAACAAGAAGAACCCGCGCGGACACGACTACGTGGAAATGACCGCCGACCCGCTCTACCCCTTCGGCTACGGCCTGAGCTACACAACTTTCGAGTATTCGGGCCTGACCGTCTCCGGACGCGTCCCCGACGTGGAAGTAACCGTCAACGTGAAGAACACCGGTTCCCGCGACGGCGATGAGGTGGTCCAGCTGTACGTCGTGGACCCGCTCGCCTCCACGGTCCGGCCCCGGAAGCAACTCCGCGCCTTCGACCGCGTGTTTGTCAAGGCCGGCGAGACCGTCCCCGTCACCCTGAAACTCGGGGCCGACGCCTTCTCGCTCGTGAATGCGGCCGGTGATACCGTCACCGAACGCGGCGACTTCATCCTCCAGGTGGGTGCCTCCTCCGAGGACATCCGCCTGACCGAAACGATAACTTATTGACCATGAGAAATATACCGATTCTTCTCGCGCTGATGCTCCCGGTAGCGGCCACCGCCCAAGGCCTGCCTTACTGGCAGGACGTGGACGTGACTTCCGTGAATGCCGAAACGCGCCGGACCGAGGCCATCTGGTTCGCGAACCGGGCCGACGCCCTGTCCAAGGGTTTCCGCGAGAGCGAGAACTATGTGGGCCTGAACGGGACATGGGAGTTCAAGTACTTCGACGATTACCATGAGATGGAGCGATACCCTGGCTCCGACTGGGACCGGATCCAGGTGCCGGGGAACTGGGAGGTCCAGGGGTACGGCGTCGCCATCTACACCAACATTCCGTACGATTTCTGCCCGAAGGATCCGCAGCCGCCTACCCTGCCGGAGGTCTTTCCCGCCGCCATCTATCACCGGACGTTCACGGTGCCCGAGGGCTGGAAGGGTCGTACCATTTTCCTGAACCTCGCCGGCATCAAGTCCGGCACGTATGTCTATGTGAACGGGAAGGAGATCGGTTACTCCGAGGACTCGAAAAGCCTCGCCCGGTTCGACATCACGAAGGCCCTGAAGGAAGGCGACAACGACCTGACCCTCAAAGTGTACCGCTATTCGACGGCCTCCTGGCTGGAGTGCCAGGACTTCTGGCGCATCAGCGGCATCGAGCGGGACGTGTACCTGTCCAGCGAGAAGACGGCGGCCCGCTTCGACTTCAGCGTCGTCTCCTCGTTGGATCCCACCCTCACCCAGGGCGTTTTCCAGCTGAAAATGCGCTCGGAGGCCCATGCCGACGTGTTTTATGAACTCATCGACCAGAACGGCGAAACCGTTGCCGACGCCCGCTACGATTTCACCGGAGAACTGACCACGGTCACCGACAGTATCCCGGATGTCCGTACCTGGTCGGCCGAAACGCCGGAATTGTACACCCTCCTCCTGCAGGTCAACGGGGAATACACCCGCTTCCACGTGGGCTTCCGCCGCATTGAAATCGCCACCGTCAAGGACGGGGAACGTGACGTGAAGGCCCTGCTCGTGAACGGGCAGCCGGTCAAGTTCAAGGGTGTGAACATGCATGAGCACAACCCCTACACTGGCCACTACCAGTCCAAGGAGAACATCCTGGAAGACCTGAAACTCATGAAGATGGCGAACATCAACGCCATCCGGACCTGCCACTATCCCCAGCCGCGGGAGTTTTACGAACTCTGTGACAGCCTGGGCTTCTACGTCTATGACGAGGCGAACATCGAATCCCATGGCATGGGCTACAAGCTGGACCGGACCCTCGGAAACAACGCAGCCTGGCAGGCCAAGCACCTGGACCGCGTCCTGAACATGTACCACCGTACGGCGAACTATCCGTGCGTGACCATCCTCTCCCTGGGCAACGAAGCCGGCAACGGTGTGAACTTCTACGAGGCCTACCGTGTGCTGAAAGCCCTGGAACGGGATGGCCAGAACCGCCCCGTGTGCTACGAAAGGGCGGAAAGGGAGTGGAACACCGACATGCTCGTTCCGCAGTATCCCGGCGCCGACTGGTTCGCACGCATGGGCGAACGGGAATCCGGCCGGCCGGTCGTTCCGTCCGAATATGCCCACGCGATGGGCAATTCCACCGGCTCCCTCGACCTCCAGTGGGAGCAGATCTATGCCCATACGCACCTGCAGGGCGGTTTCATCTGGGACTGGGTGGACCAAGGCCTGTACGACGAGGAAAAAGGATGGACCTATGGCGGAGATTACGGCGTCGATGCCCCCTCCGATGCGAATTTCCTGTGCAACGGCCTGGTCAATCCGGACCGCAATCCGCATCCCGGTTACTATGAGGTGAAGCATGTCTACCAGGACATCGCCATCACCGGCATCGCCCCGGAAGAAGGTCGGTTCGCCATTCAGAACCGGTTCTATTTCAAGGATTTGTCCGACTATACCGTCCACTGGCGCTTGGAGCGCGACGGAAAGCCGGTGCAGAAAGGCAAGCTGTCTTTCTCCACACCGGCCCAGGGTTCTGAGGAATTCACCCTCCAGATTCCGAAACGGAAGCTCCGCAAACGCGGCGAGTACCGGATCTTCTTCGAGACGGAGACAGCCTGCGCGCTGCCGTTGCTCGGAAAAGGCACCGTCGTCGCGGCAGACGAGGTTCTCCTGAAAGATACGGGGACCCTGAAGACCTACAGATCCCACCGGGCGGCGGAAGTGACGGAAAGCGAGACTGAAATCCGCCTCGAATCCGGCAAGGGCGTTCTGGTTTTCGACAAGGCCCTCGGCATCGTCCGGAGTTACACGTACAAAGGAAGCAACCTGTTCGACCCGGACTTCGGCCTGCGTCCGAACTTCTGGCGCGGCCCCACCGATAACGACTACGGCAACAACCAGCCCTACCGGGCCTATGCCTGGAAAGAAGCTTCCCAGGCCTTCCAGGCCGAGGTGACCGTTGAAGAAGGAACCCTCCACGCCGTTTATACCCTCCCGGGCGGATGCTCCATGGCCGTGGACTATTCCCTCCTCTCCGGTGGCCTCCTGAAGATTGCTGCCGCATTCCACGGCGCTGAGAAGAAGCCCGTGGACATCCCCCGTATCGGCTTCCGCTTCCGTGTCAAGGAGAATGACTTCCACTATTTCGGCCGCGGTCCGGTGGAGAACTACATCGACCGCAACTCCGGCACCTTCAAGTCCGTCTTCGCCACGAAGGCTTCCGACGAGTTCTATCCGTACGTCCGGCCGCAGGAAACCGGCCATCACACGGAAACCGAGTGGCTCGCCACGAAACCGCTGACCGTCATCGCCAACGGCACCTTCGAGTTCAGCGCCCTCCGCCACCGTGTCGAGGACCTGGACAGCGAGGAGTCCGGACAGCCCTTCCAGTGGACCAACTTCGACACCCCGCCCGTCCATGACGAGGAAGAAGCCGAGAAGTACCACAAGCGCCGCCAGACCCACCTCTGCGACGTCCCCGACCGCGATTTCACCGAAATCTGCATCGACGGGGCCGCCTCCGGCGTGGGCGGTTACGACAGCTGGGGATCCCGGCCCGAACCGGCCCGCACCGTCTGGTCCAACGAAGACCGGACTTTCACCTTCACCCTCGTGCCCACCCGGGCCCGGAAAACCGAAAAAGCCATCCGTTATGCGTATTAAACTCACCCTGGCCGCCCTGCTCCTGGCCCTGCCGCTGGCCGCCCAGACCGAATATGTGAACCCGTTCATCGGCACGACCAATTTCGGGGCATGCAACCCCGGTGCCGTGACACCGAACGGCCTGATGAGCGTGACGCCCTTCAATGTGATGGGCTCCCGCCTCAACACCTGGGACAAGGACAGCCGCTGGTGGTCCACGCCGTACGTGGAGGAGAACCGCTATTTCACGGGCTTTGCCCATGTGAACCTCTCCGGCGTCGGCTGCCCGGAGCTGGGCTCGGTCCTTACCATGCCTACGACAGGACCGCTGGAGGTCGATTATCACGCTTACGGGAGCGAATACACCGAGGAAAAAGCAACGCCCGGGTTCTATTCAAACCGGCTGGCGAGCGGCATCCTGACAGAAGCCACCGCCACCACCCGGACCTCGCTGGAACGCTATACCTTCCCGGCCGGTGCCGGCAATATCCTCGTGAACCTGGGCGAAGGCCTGACCAACGAGTCGGGCGCCACGGTCCGCCGGGTTTCCGACCGGGAAATCGAGGGATCCAAGCTGATGGGCACGTTCTGCTACAACCGGAACGCCGTATTCCCGATGTACTTCGTCCTGCGCGTAAGCAAGGCGCCGGACCGCTGCGGCTATTGGAAAAAGCAGCGTCCGATGACGGCGGAGGCCGCCTGGGACGCCGATGCAGGGCGCTATAAGCTGTATGAGGCCTATGCCCGCGAACTTTCCGGGGATGACATCGGCTACTGGTTCCGCTATGAGAACCTGGCCGAGGGCGAACAGGTGATGCTGCAGGTGGGCGTTTCCTTCGTGAGCATCGAAAATGCGCGGGAGAACCTGGACGCCGAGCAGAAGGGTTTCGACTTCGACGGGATCGCGGCCGCGGCGGGGAAAGCCTGGCGCGAACAGCTGGGCCGCATCCGCGTGACGGGCGGCACCGAGGAGCAGAAAACCATTTTCTATACCGCCCTGTACCACACACTGATCCATCCGAACATCCTGGAGGACGTGAACGGAGAGTATCCGCTGATGGAGTTCGGCAATCCGGAAGCCGTGAACAGCGTGAAGGTTGCGACGGGCCGCAACGGGCAGGCGCAGGTGCGCATGCGTGCCCGCGGCGTGGGCCGCGTCCCCGACGGGCAGCACCGCTACACGGTGTTCTCCCTGTGGGATACCTGCCGGAACCTGCACCAACTTCTGACGCTGCTCTATCCGGAAAAGCAGATCGACATGGCGCGGTCCGTGGTGAACATGTACCGCGAATGGGGCTGGATGCCCAAATGGGAGCTGTATGGCCGCGAGACCTTCACGATGGAAGGTGACCCCGTCATCCCGATGCTGACGGATACCTACCTCAAGGGGCTGACGGACTTCGACATTACTACGGCATACGAGGCCTTCCTGAAGTCCGCAGACACCCCGGGTGCGAAGAACCGGATGCGGCCGGATGTGGACCCATACATCGAGCGGGGTTATGTACCGCTGGGCTGGTTCGCACAGGATTTCTCCGGTGACAACTCCGTATCCCATGCCTTGGAGTACTACATGGCCGATGCGGCGCTCGCCCGCCTGGCGACGGCCTTGGGGCATCCCGAGGATGCCGCCAAGTACCGCCAGCGCTCGCTGGGCTACAAGCACTACTGGTCCCCGGAATACGGCTGCCTGCGGCCGCTGAAAAAGGACGGCACGTTCCTGGAGCCCTTCAATCCGCGCCAGGGCGAGAACTTCGAGCCGGTGCCTGGCTTCCACGAGGGAAGCGCCTGGAACTACACGTTCTACGTGCCGCACGATGTGGACGGTCTCATCAAACTCGCCGGTGGCTCCAAAGCCTTTGTGAAGGCCCTGAATAAGGTTTTCAACGAGGGCCTCTATGATCCCGCGAATGAGCCTGACATTGCCTATCCGTATCTGTACAGTCGCGTGAAGGGCGAACAGTGGCGCACCTGGAGCACGGTACATGACCTGCTGGCCAAGCACTACCACAATGCCCCGAATGGCATTCCCGGCAACGACGACACCGGCACGATGTCGGCCTGGGCCGTATTCTCGATGATGGGCTTTTACCCCGACTGCCCGGGCGATCCGTCCTACACCCTCACCCTGCCCGTCTTCGACCGCGTGGACATTGACCTGCCCGGCGGCAAGACCTTGACGGTCACCAAAGCCGCCAAGGCAAAGCCCGCCAAGGGAACCACCGCCCGCGTCGGGACCAAGAAAGTCTCCGACTACCGCATCTCCCACGGCGCCCTCGTGAACGCCGGCACCATCCGTTGGCAATAGCCCCTAGCCATTCCGAGCGCTTCCTTTGTCATTCCGAGCGAAGCGAAGGAATCTCTCTCTTCACCTTGATGGCGACACGGGAGCCGTCACGGAGGAGAATGGGCACAAGCGGTTTGAGGACGATGCCTTCGCAGAGATTGTCGTCAATGGGCGGCAGTCCCAGTTCACCCGGGATGGCCGTCGGGAAGACGTGCGGGTAATCCAGGCAGTCGTCCAGAAGACCGACGAAGCGGTTCCAGGCGTAGAGGAGGCCGGCATCCGAAAAGAGGGCGTTCGCCTCCATCACCGGCAGGAAGAAACCGCCGTCTTTCGTAAAGACATAGAGGTCAAAGGCATAGAAATCGTGCCCCGGGGCATACCAGATGCCTTTCTGTACGGGCCAGCCCACCGGATCCGGCGCCACATCCGGATGCGGGTAATACCCGCCGAACAGTTCCCCATAGACCGCGATGGACGTCATTTCCGGATACGACAGCCGGAGCCGGTTATAGATGTGATAAATATGCCCGGAGTATCGCTCAAGGACCTGCTGATAGCCGAAGAAGGGCTCCAGCGGATCCAGGATGGCCGTCCGCCGGGCCATCCGGACCTCCAGGTCGTCACATAGGAAGGAGACGTTCGCTCCGTCGACCTTCTCCTGCACGGCGAAAAGGGTCCCAATCTCCACATGTTCACGCACTTGCGCCATCCACGCCGCATCCGCGGCATTCCCGATGGAAGGATAAGGTTTGAACTCGATCATGGCCGTTTTCTCTTTTTTGCAAAGTTCGGGAACGGAAAAGGAAAGGGCGGTATGATTGCAAGGCTTGCAATGTCGAATTTCCTGCAAGGCTTGCAGACTTTTTTAAGGCCGGACCGCAAAAAATGCGTATATTCGTATGATGATTGGCTGGGAGGCACAACTCTGGCTCCGGCATTGCCTGGAGGGCGGGATCCTGGAGGATCCGGCCGTGGATTATCTGGCGGAAAGGGTGGACGAGATGGATGCTGCCGCCCTGCTGGAAGCCATGGGCCTGATCCGGAAACGGCTCGCGGAAATCGAGGTGCTGGAAGGGACGGACGAAGGGGAAAGGATCCGCGTGACCAAGGATTACCGCATCCTCCTTCCGGACCGGTTCGACACGGAAATCCAGATGCGGCCCCTCGTGAAGACGGTGTTCCTGCTGTTTCTCCGACACCCGGAAGGCATCCGGTTCGGGGATCTGCCGGCGTACCGGGGAGAAATGCTGGACTTGTACCGGGGCATTACCCGGCGGGCTGGCGGACCGGAAATCGAAGCAAGCATCGACCGCCTTGTCGATCCCCGGGACAACTCCATCCACGAGAAAGCGGCGAACCTCGCCGTGGCGCTGTCCCGGTATTTCCGGCCACAGGAGCTGCACGCCTACACCCTCACCGGGAAGGCCGGAGCGCCGAAACGCATCCGGCTGGACCGGGCCCTGGTAGCATGGGAATAACACAAAACGCGATATGAAACCACAGAAAACACTGATCCTGACCCTCCTCGTGCTGGTCGCGTGCGCGCCCAAGCCGAAACAGGAGGAAAAAACCACGAAACTGTATACCGACCGTCCTCCCGTGGAGGAGCGCGCCTTCGTCTCCCCCGCCATCGATGCGGCCACGGAAGCCATCGCCGCGCAGATCACCCATCCCAAGCTGCAGGAGATGTTCCGGAAATGCTTCCCGAACACCCTGGACACCACCGTCCATTACGCCGAGGATGAGGACGGGCGGCCCGACACTTACGTGTACACCGGCGACATCCCGGCCATGTGGCTCCGCGACTCCGGCGCCCAGGTCTGGCCCTACCTCGCTTTTGTCAACGAGGACGACGCCCTCCGCAAGATGATTGCGGGTGTGATCAACCGACAGTTCAAGTGCATCCTCATCGACCCGTACGCCAACGCCTTCAACGTGGATCCCATCGGCCCGGCCGACGACACCGACCTCCCGAAGCCCGGCCCGTACGTGTTCGAGCGCAAATGGGAAATCGATTCCCAGTGCTATCCGGTGCGCCTCGCCTACGCCTATTGGCAGAAGACCGGCGACACGTCTATCTTCGGCGACCTGTGGATGAAGACGGCGAAGACCATCCTTGCCACCTTCAAGGAGCAGCAGCGGAAGGAAGGACACGGAAGCTACACCTTCCTGCGCGTCACCGACCGCCAGCTGGACACCAAATGCGTGGTGGGACGGGGCAATCCGGTGAAGCCCGTCGGCCTCATCGCCTCGTCCTTCCGTCCCTCCGACGACGCCACGACCTTCGAGTTCCTTGTGCCGTCCAACTTCATGGCCGTCACCACCTTGAAGAAGATGGCGGAGATTCTTTCAACCGTGAACGGTGAGAACGCGATGGCCGTGGAGTGCCTGGCCCTGGCCGACGAAGTTTCCGCCGCCCTGCAGCAGTACGCCATCGTGGACCATCCCAAGTACGGGAAGATCTATGCCTATGAGGTGGACGGTTTCGGCTCGCACCAGCTGATGGACGATGCCAACGTCCCGTCCCTCCTCGCCCTCGGCTACCTGGACCCGGAACGGTTCAACGACCCCGTCTACCTGAACACCCGGAAGTTCGTCTGGAGTGAGGACAACCCGTACTTCAAGAGGGGCAAAGCCGGCGAAGGCATCGGCGGCCCGCACGCAGGCATCGAGAACGTCTGGCCCATGTCCATCCTGATGAAGGCCTTCACGGCCCAGGACGACGACGAAATCGTCGCCTGCCTCACCCAGGTCCTCCGTACCGACGCCGGCACCGGCTTCATGCACGAGTCCTTCCACAAGGACGATGCGAACAACTTCTCCCGCCCCTGGTTCGCCTGGGCGAACACCCTCTTCGGCGAGCTCATCGTGAAACTCGTGAATGACGGCAAACTCGAACTCCTCAACAACCTTCCTCAATGAAAAAGACCCTGATCCTCCTGGCTTTCCTCGCCGCGGCCTGCACGGCCCCGGTCCGCGAAACCCTCGTCACCGACCCGGCGGACTACGTGTCCACCCTCGTGGGCACCCAGTCCGATTTCACCCTCTCAACGGGCAACACCTATCCGGCCATCGCCCTCCCCTGGGGCATGAACTTCTGGACCCCGCAGACGGGAAAGAACGGGGACGGATGGGCCTATACCTATGATGCCCATCACATCCGCGGTTTCAAGCAGACGCACCAGCCCTCGCCGTGGATCAATGACTATGCCGCCTTCTCGCTGATGCCGGTCCGGGATGCCTCCAGGCCCCAGGAAAAGGAACGGGAGAGCATCTTCTCCCACCTGAGCGAGGTCGCAAAGCCCTATTATTACAGCGTTTACCTCGCCGACCATGACATCAAGACGGAAATTACCCCGACCGAACGGGCGGCCATCATGCGGTTCACCTTCCCGGACAGCGAGACTTCCGGCGTGGTCATCGACGCTTATGCCGGCGGTTCCTATGTGAAGGTCCTGGACGACAAGCGCACGGTCGTGGGCTACTGCACCAACAACCACGGCGGCGTGGAAGGCGATTTCAAGAACTGGTTCACCGTCCTGTTTGACAAGGACATCGTCTCCTTCGACATCTACAACGGCGAGGCGCTGGAGTATCCCGAGGACCGTCCCCGCGAACACGCGATGGCCGTCGTAAAGTTCGCAACCAAACGCGGCGAGCAGGTCAATGCCCGCGTGGCCTCCTCCTTCATCTCGCTGGAGCAGGCCAACCGTAACCTCCGCGAAGTGGAAGGCGCCTCCTTCGAGGACGTCTGCTCCGACGCGAAGGCCCGCTGGAACGAGATCCTGGGCCGCATCGCCGTCAGCGGCGGCACCGAGGACCAGTATCGCACCTTCTACTCCTGCCTGTACCGCGCCGTCCTCTTCCCGCGGAAACTGTACGAAATCGACGCGAACGGCGAACCTGTCCATTACAGCCCTTACAACGGAAAGGTTGAGAAAGGATACCTCTACACCGACTCTGGCTTCTGGGACACCTTCCGTGCCCTGTTCCCGCTGCTGAACCTCGTCTATCCCGACGTGAACGCGGAAATCCAGTCCGGCTATGCCAACGTCGCCCATGAGAACGAGTTCCTGCCGGAATGGGCCTCCCCGGGTCATCGCAACTGCATGGTGGGCAACAATTCCGCCTCGGTCGTGGCCGACGCCGTCGTCAAGGGCGTGAACAAGGAGAGACTGCAGGAACTGTACGACTGCATCCAGTACGGGACGGAGCATGTCCATCCTTCCGTCCGTTCCACCGGCCGCCTGGGCCACGAATACTACAATACGCTGGGCTATGTCCCCTGTGACGTGGGCATCAATGAGAGTGCCGCACGCACCCTTGAATATGCCTATGACGACTGGTGCATCCTCCAGCTGGCGAAGATTCTGGGCCGTCCGCAGGCGGAACTGGACAAGTGGGCCGCCCGCGCCAACAACTGGAAGAACGTGTACAGCGCGGAGGACCGCCTGATGCGCGGCCGCAACGCCGACGGCACTTTCCAGGCCGATTTCAGTCCTTACCGCTGGGGCGGTCCCTTCACCGAGGGCAACTCCTGGCACTACACCTGGTCGGTCTTCCACGATGTCCAGGGCCTGGTCGACGCCATGGGCGGCGAGGAATCCTTCACCCAGATGCTTGACTCCGTCTTCGTGGTCCCGCCCATCTATGACGACGCCTACTACGGCTTCCGTATCCATGAAATCGCCGAGATGCAGGTGGCGGACATGGGCAATTACGCCCACGGAAACCAGCCGGCGCAGCACATGCTGTACCTCTACGACTGGGCCGGACAGCCCTGGAAAGGCCAGCAGCACATCCGTGAGACGATGGACCGCCTGTACCGCGCCACGCCGGACGGCTACTGCGGCGACGAGGACAACGGACAGACCTCGGCCTGGTACATCTTCTCCGCCCTGGGCTTCTATCCGGTATGCCCCGCCAGCACGCAGTACGCGCTGGGAACCCCGCTGTTCCAGAAAGCGGTCGTGACGCGCCCGGACGGCAAGCAGTTTACTATCGAAGCCCCCGAAAACAGCGCCGAGGCCTTCTATGTACAGTCGATGAAGCTCAACGGAAAGAACTGGACACACAACTTCGTCGAATACGACGACCTGGTGCAGGGCGCCAAGCTGCAGTTCGGCATGGGCACGAAACCCGCCACGGACCGCGGCACGAAGCAGGAAGACAAACCTTACTCATTCAGTCAAGAATAAACGATGAAAATCTTTGGGAATCCCCTCCCGGGCATGCCCTGGGAAGAAAGGCCGGCAGGATGCAAGGACGTCTTGTGGCGCTACAGCAAGAACCCCGTGATTCCGAGAGACCTGCTCCCGGACAGCAACAGCATATTCAACAGCGCGGTAGTCCCGTTCAAGGGCGGGTTCGCCGGCGTGTTCCGCTGCGACGACAAGAACCGCCGGATGACGCTCCATGTGGGCTTTTCCAAGGACGGCATCCAATGGGACATCAAGCCGGAGACCATCAAGTTCTCCTGCGACATCCCCGAGGTCGCGGAATGGGTCTATGGCTATGACCCGCGCGTCGTGGAGATCGACGGCCGCTACTATGTGACCTGGTGCAACGGGTACCATGGACCCACCATCGGTGTGGCATGGACTGACGATTTCGAGACCTTCCATCAGGTGGAGAACGCCTTCCTGCCGTACAACCGCAACGGCGTCCTGTTCCCGAAGAAGATCGGCGGCCGTTTCGCGATGCTGTCCCGTCCGTCCGACACCGGCCACACGGCCTTCGGCGACATCTTCTACAGCGAATCCCCCGACCTGGAATTCTGGGGACACCATCGGCACGTGATGGCGCCGGCCCCCTTCGAGGTGAGCGCCTGGCAGTGCATGAAGATCGGCGCGGGCCCGGTGCCCATCGAGACTTCCGAAGGTTGGCTCCTCCTCTACCACGGCGTCCTCCGCTCCTGCAACGGCTATGTCTATGCGTTCGGAAGTGCCCTGCTGGACCTCGATCAGCCCTGGAAGGTCCTCGCCCGCAGCGGCCAGTACCTCATCAGCCCGCGCGAGTACTACGAGCTGGTGGGAGACGTACCCAGCGTCACCTTCCCTTGCGCCGCCCTGCACGATCCGGAGACCGGCCGCATCGCCGTCTACTACGGCTGCGCCGACACTGTCACCGGCCTCGCCTTCGGCTACATCCCGGAAATCGTCGAGTTCACCAAACGCACCAATATCCTGTAAGATTCCTTCGCTTCGCTCGGAATGACAGAAAGCCGCTCGGAATGACAGTAACGCTATTGCTCGCATTGGCCCTCCAGGCACTGCCCCTCCCCCGGATGGTGGACATCCCGGCGGGAACGTTCTGGATGGGGACGGACAACCCGCCCATGGAGGACTGGGACGAGGCGCCGCGGCGGGAGGTAAAGGTCGATGCGTTCCGGATGAGCGTGACGGAAATCACCAACGCGCAGTACGAGGCGTTCGACCCGACGCACAAGCGAGGCGAGCAAGGCTTCTCCACCGGAGACGACGAGGCGGTGATCATGGTGTCTTGGGATGATGCCATGGCCTACTGCCGATGGCTCTCCGAACAGACCGGCAAGCATTACCGCCTCCCCTCCGAGGAGGAATGGGAGTACGCCTGCCGGGCGGGAACGACCACGGCCTATAACACTGGTGACGCGTTCCCGGAAAGCCAGTGGAAGGTCCAGAATAACACCCGCAACAAGGAGCACGTCTCCCTGCAAGTGGCTCAGTTCGAGCCCAACGCGTGGGGATTGTATGACATGCACGGGAATGTGGAGGAGTGGTGCGCTGATGATTATCTTAAAACACCGGGATTTCTGGGCCTCTGGATGGAAGACAGCCGTTACGCCAATGTCCGGGGCGGCAGCCACAACACGCCTGTCCGGTATCTGAGAAGCGCGAACCGTTCCGCAGCTCCGCCGGAGGACCGGACCGTCCTGCGAGGTTTTCGCATCGTGGAGTCCCCCCGCTTCGTTTACGGCACGTTCAGGGGCCGCCGGTTCATTCATTATCGGCTTGATTATCAAGAATGGGGAAAGCCTTCCGAACTTCCCCTCTTCCTGGAACCGATTTCCTATGTCATTCCCCCGGAGAGGAAGGGCATTCCTTTCTACGCCCACAACCATCAGCCGGCCATCACCTGGACCGAGGACGGCAAACTGCTGGCCGTCTGGTTCTCCACGGATGCGGAAGCCGGTCGGGAGATGGTCGTGCTGCATTCCCGGTTCGAGGATGGCCGATGGATACCGGCCCTTCCTTTCAGCAAGGTCCCCGACCGAAATATGACCGGAACGGCCCTGTTGACCCTTAAAGATGGACGCATGCTGCATTTCCAGGGAATCGGTGACGCTGGAGAATGGAAGGATCTCGCGCTGGGGCTTCGCGTCCGGGACCATCTGTATTCCCCCTGGAGCGATTACAAACTCATCGAAGCCGAACATCGCGTCCGCCACCAGGTCATCGCCGGTCCCATCGTCACGATGGACGGGCGCATCCTGCTTTGCTGCGACGCCGGGCCGGACGGGGAGGCCGGAACCTCGCTCCACGTTTCCAAGGACGGCGGCCAGACCTGGGAGGACACCGGCAGCACCATCGCCGGCATCCATGCGGGCATCGTGGAGCGCAAGGACGGCTCCCTGATGGCCTTTGGGCGGGGCAATGCCATCGACGGGCACATGCCCTGCAGCATTTCTTATGACGGCGGGTACACATGGACCTATTCCGCCACGGAGTTCCCGCCCATCGGCAGCGGCCAGCGGCTGGTGCTCAAGCGGTTGCAGGAGGGGCCCATCATGTTGTGCTCTTTCGGTGAAAACGGCCTGTTCGTGGCCCTGAGCTATGACGAGGGAGCCACCTGGCCCGTGAAGAAACTCCTTACCGACGGCAAGACGCGCGTCCTGGACGGCGGTGCCTGGACCGGCACCTTCACAATGGACGCTACCCACGCCGAGCCCAAGGGCTACCTGGCCTGCACCCAATCCCCCGACGGAATGATCCACCTCCTCTCCAGCCGGGTCCACTACCGCTTCAACCTCCGGTGGATTGAAAAATGACAAATAATCCGTATATTTACGTGATAAACCACATCGAAAT